>OHBM01001661.1_pt1 | contig 15915 bp, 9 predicted proteins | sample 1577251 | NCBI WGS metagenome assembly OHBM01 (sample SAMEA3541557, study PRJEB24748) | human gut metagenome | biome: human gut; feature: human-associated habitat; material: faeces | place: China | collected 2012 | reverse complement strand
CTGTTTCCAGTCTCTGTATGTGATACATATATAAGTTCCTGCTTTCTATTTACCTTAACATCACTTCCATGCTCCTCTTCTGCAACCATGTACCAGGAGTACATTTCGTGTTTCCTGAAAGGATTCTTTCTGCACCATATATCACATGGAACAATATATACATTGTTCATATCATATTTCTTAAATACTTTATATAAAGAATGCAGATTATTCTTTATATTATATTCGCTATTAACAACCAGCCTTACATTATACCTGTCAATCAAAAATTCCAGCTGTTCTTTAAGATGGCCTGCTACAACATAAATTCTTGTAATTCCCGCCTCATGCAAATGTTTTATATGTCTTTCTATAAGAGTCTCTCCATTAACTTCTATCAATGCCTTAGGAACTTCCATATTCACAGGAACCATTCTCATGCCATATCCAGCTGCAAGTATAACAGCTGACTGCGGCTTGTTTTTCTCAAGTAAATTACGTGTCTTATCTGTTATACTGCCTTCGCTTATAAACCCTTCTTCCGAAAGCAGTCTGATTGTCTGATTAACATTACCAAGAGAATATCCCGAATTCTTAGCAATAACCCTCTGGTTAATACCTCCATATTCCCATATGCTGTAGAGAATATCTAACTGTTGCTTGTTCATGTATATATCCTTTCGCTGTGTTCATGAAATATTTTCTCTTTAACTTCATGAACAGTATAATTCAAAAAAAGGAGAGTGTCAATAACACTCTCCTAAAAAATCAGATAATATTAATTATCTCCAAACACCATCAGCACCAATAACATAACCATCTGGAGTTACATAGTTAGTAGTCATAAGACCACTTCTGATATAGTACCAGTCATCACCTGACTGTACCCAGCCTGTGTATGCATTACCATCTGCTGTAAGATAATGCCATGTTGTTCCGTAAGATGTAGTAGTTGAATACCATCCTGTTACCATCTTACCATCTTCTCCGAAGTAATATGTATGCGCATTTTTATAGTTCTGAGCCTCAACATTATACTCAGCCTGTGTATATCCTGGATTAGCTGCTCTCCAGTTCTGCATATGCTTGTTATAATCTGCTGACTCATAAACTGTCTCTGTTGTATTAGTTAACATTCTTCCGTCAGAATCAAGATAATACCATGAACCACCATCATATAACCATCCCTGATGAATTGAACCATCTGCCTCAGCATGATACCAAGCTGTATAATTAGTTGTTGAATATTCATAATCTGTCCATGAATTAAATGAATACCATCCTGTAATCATAGCACCTGTTTCACGATTGAAGAAATATCCAACAGAATTCTTATAATCAGCTGCATCATGACGTGTGCTTACATACTTAACATTACCATCAGCATCTTTCTCTGTCTTATATGTGTAGAAGTATGAGCTGCTTGTTGAATATCCACCAACACCATTCTCATCTGTTACCCAGTATACTGCTGAACCCTGAAGTACATTACCATTATTTACATAATACCAGCCTGCTGCATCTGATAACCATCCTGTGAAAGCTGCACCAGATTCATCATAATATTCCCAGTCATTATATGTATCAAAAGAATCTGCTGTATTATACCATCCAGTTACCATTCTACCTGAAGCATCAAATCTGAATTTTTCAGACTTTCCTGTAGTTCTGTTTTTAATATTTGTTGTTTCATTCTGATACATCTGACCACTGCTATTGAAGAAATACCATGAGCCATTAATCTTAGCCCAACCTGTACCTTCCTTAGGTACACCATTCTCATACTCTGCTGCATATGCCTTTCCGTCAGCACCTGCATAGTACCAGTCACCATATGTTCCATTGCTCTTGAAATACCAGTCATTAGTTACTAATGCACCATCTGCATCAAAAAGATAAAGATCATACTTTTTCTCTGATTCAGAATATGCACTTACAGCACCATCTTTAACCATAATTCCATTATAGTTAAAATAATACCACTTTCCATTAACTTCAACAAACTTGCCTTCAACAAGCTTTCCATCCTGAACATAACCCCAGTTATCTCCAGCTTTTACCCAGTCATTCTTGCTAGTATTAACTTTAGTAGCAACACCATTAGCATCTACAGCATATACATCATAGATGCACTTGCCATTAGAATCATGTCCAACATGTACAGATTCAACTGCATTAGTTACCATCTTTCCATCGTAATTGAAGTAGTATGTTGCTCCGCCGATAGTCTTAACTCCTGATTTTACTTCTTTACCATCTTCGAAGTAATACCAGCCACCAGCATTAACCCATCCAGTCTGAGGAGTATTAATCTTATATCCCTCATCATTGAAATAATAATACTGATACTTTCCATCAGAATTCTTGAGATTTACTCTCTGGCTGCAATAGTAGCTTCCATCTGAGCTGTAAACATACCATGTGCCATTGTCACGCCAGCCTGTTGTTTCAGAAGCACTAGCTGTTGTTGCAGGTGCGCAGAATACAATAGCTACTGCAGCTAATGCTGCTGTAAATAAACCTTTTTTAAACATGCGTTTATTTCTCCCTTCTTAATATTTTATTTTTCACGTAAGTATTGTATACCCCTTGCGTGTTTAAATAAATTCTAGTACTTTAGCCATAAAAAGTAAAGCTGCTTTTCACAGAATTGTCACATTTTGGATAATCTGAACATATTAATATGTAATTTTCTGGAAATTTTCGACAAATTATCTCATAACACCGTCTTCATCAAAATAATAACTTGATCCATCATATTCTATCCGTGAATCTGTAACCATAGCACCATCTTCATTAGCATAATACCAGCATCCATTATAATCAATCCACTGTGATGAACACATTATTCCATCCTCATCAAAGTAGTACCATGCTTCATTATAATATACCCATGCAGATGTAACCATTTTGGCATCTTCATCAAAATAGTACCATTCGTCCTTATAGTTATACCACTGCTCTGTATAAGCTGCTCCGTCGCCGTCAAAGTAATACCAGTTGTTATTATAGTCATACCAGCTGTTGGTAATCATTATTCCATCGCCACCAAAGAAGTACCATTTATCCTTCCAATACAACCACTTATTATAATACATTGCTCCGTCATCACCGAAATAATACCAGTCATTCTTATAGTTGTACCAGTGGTTTTTATACATTGCCCCATTCTCACCTAAGAAATACCAGTCATTGCCTGACATCATCCAGTGCATTTTAAGCACCTCTCCGTTAGAATCAACATAATACCACTGATTAAGAATTTTGTACCATCTGTTAGTAAGCATTGCATAATTATCACCAAATATATAGTCTTTACCTAAAATTGTATTAAGACCTTTTACTGCATAATAATCACTTCCAAGATAATATCTGTCATTCTGATAATCCAGCCACTGACCTCTTCTGCACAAACCGTCCTCATCAAAGCCATACATTTTATCATCAATGTTAATGACCTGATTCTTAATCATTGCGCCATCATCTCCGTAATATACATAATTATCATTCTTATCCTGCTCCCAATGATTTCGATATATGATAAATGTTGGTGAAATTTTGTATGTGTTTCCTTCATAAACTGCTGTAGTGTCTTTAAGACGAAACCCATTCTGGTAAAAGAAATAATCTTTTACAACTGTAGAATATTGTGGTCCATTATACACATCAACACCTTCTACATCTAATGTAGCAAGATTTACATGCACATATTTCGAATAGCATGCGGTGTAATAAATTTCTGCATTTACGTTTTCCAGATTAGCAATAACTTTACTGTTAACCCTGCTCTTTGCATTAGTAATTATAACCTTTGATGGACTTAACGCATCTATATAATCCTTTGTACTTGTGTCCATCTTTGATGTGTCAGAACCTGTATTGGCATATCCATGATGTCCAAGCTTCATTATATCCACATTCTTAAGTTCATCTATCTGTGCAAGCCTGTCCTCGTCACCATCCATATTACAGATATCGCCTGCCAAAAATGCTTTATGTCCACTTGCATCCTTTACAAGAACACCAAGACTGTTCTCGTTGTCATCATCAACCTGCTTTCTTATCTTTTTACCGGTTCTGTCAAGCTTATAATCTCCATTAGCATCTGTCTCATAATCAAATCCATAATTATATATCTGTAAAACGGCAGTATCACCAAGAGTTATCTTATCATTGGTATCATTAATTTCTGAGACTACCGGAATCTTTTTATTCTTTGCCGCTTCAGCCATTTTGTTGTAAACATACTGACTATCATATAATGCTGATGTACTGCTTATATATTCATCGCTATACTCCTGTGCATAAATTGTTCCTATATCAAATGCATTGATAACTTCATCAGCTGCACCCATATGATCACTATGTGCATGTGTCAGTATAAGATAATCAATCTTTTTTACTCCCATGCCCTGAAGCTGCTTAATAAGAAAATTCTCATCAACATATTCTTCTGTCACAGTTCCTTTATGGAAATATGGTCCTTTGGGATAGTCCTTATCTTCTCCTACATCAACCATTGCATAATGTCCGTTGTTCTCAATAAGAATTGCATCTGATGAATAGTCATTAGTCTGACATACATTAAACACATATATATTTACTCCTGTTTCCTGTGTCGTACTGTCATTTTCATAAGACCACGCCGGCATTACAGGCTGAATAGTCATAGCTGCTGCCATAATAATTCCCGCCACTGTTTTCAGTACATTTTTCAATAATTTCATTAACCATCACTCCTTTTTCAGTTTCTAAAACCATTGTAAAAATCCCTTATAGCTTATAATAATTAAGCAAGCATTTTAAGTATATGCAATATAACCAATGGCTGCATATATACACTTATCATAATAGCCACTTTATCCATAAATGGTTTTGCTGACATATATTTTGTTCTGAACACCATCATGAGCAGCAAAACAATCGGCAGAAAATATCTGCCCTGAACACCTTCAACGGATGTATATGTTATAGGGGTCCATGCAATCCACATACCACCAATAACACAGCATATAACCATAAGTGAAACTATCATAACGCCAAGTTTTGACCATCCATCTATCATCATCTCCTCATTCTCTTTTCTCAATGATGCGAAAACAGCCATAAGGCCTAATGTATATACTATAAATGTAGGCATTCCTATCGTAAACCAGCCAAGTGTATTACCAAGTAATGTGTTGATATACATATCTGTTTTATAGAGGAATGTATTAGATATAACCTTCAACGCAAGAGACTTGTGCTGTAATATATATCCCAATGTATATCCTTCCGAATCAGCCCATGATACCATGTGCTTTGCTGCCTCACCTGTTTCAGTAGATGAACCTGCACTGTATGAAACAATAATATACACAACCATAGCCACTACCGCAGCCCCTATTACTGATGAAACCGCTATAAGCAGCTTCTTATATTTCTTTCTCCATTTTATAAGAGGAATTATTATAAGCAGCAGCATAGGTGCATAAGCAAAACTCTTTAATGGTGCAAAGAGAAGTGCTGTGACACAGAAAATAACAATTTCACTTTTTGACAGCACACCATCTGTAATAAATTTAAATGTTAATGCTATAAGCACATATGCCAACGACAGTATATATACATCATATGAATAACTTGTAACCTGCTGTAAAACCATTGGGAATAAAGTTACGCATACCAGTGTCGCCTTATTATATGGAATCTTTTTTATCGCATAAAAAGAGCATGCTATATATATAATAGAATTTACCATTGCTCCTAAAAGCAGCATCCATACCGATGGCATATGAATTAATCTCGCAAATGTGATCCATAATGCAGGAAGTATATACTGGTAATGATAAGTATCAAATACAGTACTTTGTGATGGTTCAACCATTTCATTATTAACCTTGTCCGGATGAACGAGCTGTCCGATATACGCATTATAACTGTCTCTTGTATATAATGTTGAATAAATATTGTCTACCGTATCAGCATCGCATTTTCTCATAAGAAGATGATTGGTTTCGCTATGTCCATATCCCATGAGATGATTTGATACATCATATGCTGTTCCAAGATGTCCTGTTTCATCGGGTGTCTCATACTCCGGCATTATAAGAAGGAATATCACCATCATAAATGATGCAATCACAAGAAACAGATACTCTATTTTGACATTCTTAACTATAAATATCAGGCAATACACAGCAATAAGAAGTATTGATATTAAAGTCACTACAATTATTGTCATAATCTGTGTGGCATCCATTCCACGTTCTTTATCTCCTATAGCCGACACCGCAATATATATATACTGTCCTATGCAATATATAACAACTGCAAGCAATGCCGCTATGTGCTTCCAGTTACATTTTAAAAAAGATACAATTTTATCTTTCACAGACATAACACTCCTTTTCCTAACCTTTATTCTTAAGCATTCTGATTCCCTGGCTTATTGAACTGTCTCTTAATATAACAAGACATATTATATATAACGCTATTCCTATAATAATCTCTATAAACATATTTATATGGATTATAATAAGCACAACAGCCATTATGATACCTGCAAGCAGTTTCTTCCAGCCAATCTTTACAAGCTGTGAAAGTCTCAGATATCCATCACAATTCCTCATATACAAAAATGTTATCACACACTCAGCAATAACAGATGCAATCACCGCGCCATAACTCCAGAATTTTGGAATAAGAATCAGATTCAATACAAGATTAATTACTGAACCTGTAATGATAAATTTAGCACTCTGTGCTCTTCTTCCTGATGGTGTATAATATTGTGAGCCAAGACAATGACTTACACCTATTATCACAATAACAGGGCTGAGCATTTTAATAAGGACTGGCACTTTATAAAATCCCGGTCCGAAAAACCACGGAACAAATTCATCAGCAACCCCAACAAGTCCGAAAATAAGTCCAAATCCCATGAATAATATATAATTCATGGAATCCTCTATCATTGACTTTACCCTGTCTGTCTTTCCCTGCGCAAACAGAAATGAACTTCTTGATTCCATAACACCATTAATAGCAACAAATGATACAACCTTTGCCGCATTTACAATATTAGTTGCCTGTTCATAATATCCGTTTTCATTGGCATCTTTTGTAATTGCACCTATAAGAGTCTTATCAAGAACTGAATATATTGATGTTGCAATCGTCGGTACAAAATATATAAGTGTCTCCTTAAAATGTCTTTTAAGATTAAATTCTTTAACGTTAACTTTTTTCAGAAATCTGCCAAGATATAACCACATTGTCATATTTCCCAGCAAGGTTGAAGCTGCCATTATAGCAATATACAGATACAGATCACTCTCATGTTTTACAAAAACAAATAACGAAATAAGCCCTAAGACTTTAAATATCGTATTCTGTCTTACTATATATTCAAACTGCTCCATTCCGGCATAAAACCATGAAATATCGAAAATTACAGCAATTATATTAATAGTTAATATAACGTAACACATTCTGTACTCATGGTTAAATAATATCCATATTCCCCACAGAATAAGACAAGCAAGAGATGTAAGAACTGTAAGCAGCTCTATTTCCCAGAACAGTCTGCTTCTTTCTTCTTCGTTCTCACGAACCCTTGCAATCTCGCGTGTTCCATAAGTCACAGTTCCCAATGCTGCAAACATTGCAAAATATGTCTGTATAGAATATGTATAACTATATGTTCCGACACCGCCTGCTCCAAGTACTCTTGAAATATATGGCATCGATATAAAAGGAATTACAATTATCAGAATCTGATATATCGTATTCAATACAAAATTTTTCTTAAGACTTGGCTGTTTCATAATTATCCTCAATATATTTCTTGTATGGTATCTCAGGTTCAATAATGGTTTCCCCATGACAGCTTGGTATATTAGCCGGCTTCATGTAATCCCCATATTCAGTTGTAAGAATTCCATCATATCCATCAGGAATATTAATATCAGTAAACTCAAACTTTTCTTTATGATATGTGGCATAGTCACTTCTGTCATACAGATATCTATCATCAGCCTGTGTATATGTCACATAACTTATTTTCTTTGTATTTCTATCCGAATACTTTGCACATAACCTGTCGTAATGTGCATACACCTTTCTGTAATCAATAATTTTATATATTGGTTTTGCAATACCACACAGAATCTTAGGCAAAACGCCTTTCATATGAGAATTATATCTGTATGTTGAAAGGAATTTCCATAAAAAAGACAATCTCAAATGCTGTATTCTCTGCGCTGCTTTACTATCAGGTATTCCATCCAGTGGAAATATATCAATAAATATTCCTTTATCATATGGCATCTCAATATCCCAATTTATCATGCCTGTTGTCTCTGTATTTCTTATCTGTGCATGCACTCTTATATAACATTCCTCTGTATTAATTGACTGGAATACATAAGGATGTTTAAGTTCCTTTGGTGCCACTTCCATGAATCTGTCATAATCCGCACGAAGCATTGAAACATCAATATCATCATCCCATGGTATATACTGGTTATTTCTCACAACCCCAAGCATAGAACCTGAATCCGCATAATATGTAATATTATATTTATCGCAGATTCTTTCCATCTCTTTTAAAATATCAATCTGAATAGCCCATGCCTTCTTCATCTTAGAAGTAACTGTATACCCATTTCTTATCTCTTCCTTAAAGAAATCCTCTGGTATATCTATCTTAGTATTATAAAATCTCACAACCATTCTCCTTGTTCTTATGGCAGAAACTCAGGATTCTTTCCAAGTCTGCCTTTAGCCCCATCACGAAGAGCTGCTTTAAACATTCTGACATTAAATCTGCCCTTTTCTCTTGTACTCTTTTTAAGAGTCATAAGACGGCTGTATCCTATAAGGACAACAAACTGTAATCTCACTATCAATGCTGTCAGCCATGAAAAATGTGTTTTCGCAGTATCATATCTGTTTCTGTATCCATAATAGCTCTTCCAGTTGGTCTTAACAAATATATTCTTTTCATCCATTGGAAGTGCAGTCTTATGATTCAATACAGCTGCATTTACATTATATATTCCACCGTATTGTCTTAATCTTAAGCAGTATTCTGTATCATCATACCAGATAAAGTATTCTTTCTTTGGAAGTCCTGCCTTCTTTAAAATGTCATGTCTTACAAGAAGTCCGCAGAAAGTTCCCAGATCACATTTGAAATATTCTTTCTTATACTCTTCAAGAGGCACATTAGTTTCAAGGAACAGCAATGAATTGCCAACCCTTCTCCTATGCATTGCAACAATAGTTCCCTTTGTTGATACAACACCTGAGCATGCATTCACTTCTGGATGTTTTTCTGCAAAATCAGTAAGTATTTCAATATAATCCTTAGATATCATTGCATCGTCATCAATAATAAGTACCCAATCCAGTGTATATTTGTTTACTTCTCTGATTGCCTCATAGAATCCACCTGAACCGCCAAGATTTTCCGGCTCATATACAATATCAAAACGCTCATCATTCTCATATCCGGCAAGATACTCTTTTGTTCCATCTGTACTGCAATTATCTACTATAACTATTTTAGAAAAAGGAACTGTCTGTGAAAGAACACACTGTATGCATTCTTTCAACAGTTCAAGTCTGTTATACGTAACAATAACAACGCCTGTATTCATTCTTAATTTAACCTTTCGTATAAACTATATTACTCGATCCACACGCCATCTTCATCTACATAATAATCCCATACCCATGTAGATGTGGCCATAACTCCGTCATCTCCAAAGAAGTACCACTTGCCACCGATTTCTTTCCAGCCTGTAACCATTGCACCGCCGCCATTTTCTTCAAGGAAATACCAGCAGCCATCAATATACATCCAGCCTTCTTTCATCCAGCCTTCCCAGTATGCACCAAGGTAATACCACTTATCGTTAATATACTCCCATCCGCTAAGCATTGCTCCGTTGCCGCCGGTTGCAAAGAAGTACCATCTTCCATCAATTTCCTGCCAGCCTTCTTTCATTGCTCCATCATCAACATCACCAAAATAATACCATGTATCATTGACCTGCGCCCATTCTGTTCTTGCAGCACCATCATCTCCAAAGTAATACCATTGTCCGTTAAGTTCCTGCCAGCCTGTAAGCATAATTCCATCATCTGTGAAGAAATACCATTTATCTCCCAGCTTCTGCCAGCCTGTCTTCATAACACCATCACATGCATCACCAAAGAAATACCAGTCTCCGTTAATTCTCTGCCAGCCTGTAAGCATATATCCGCCGTCATTAAAGTAATACCAGTTACCATAAAGGTTCATCCACTGGTTGCTTGGATATCCTCCTGAAATATAGCTGTACCACCAACCGGTATCATCTGTGCGCCATATACCTATTGTCTTGGCATATGTACTTAATGCACTTGTTCTTGGTGTTATTATGCTAGAATAATCTTTATATGAAAAATCAATGTCAACTGGTATGCCATCTATTCCTGCAACATATGTACTGCTGCCACCCTGCCATATATCATATGCGTATTTGTCAGATGGTTCGCAGTAATATCTTGCCTGCCATACTTCTATACCATCAAGCTGTGAAGCATCAAGATGATTTATTAACCAGTAAAGGTTACTGTATACCATTGGAGTATATCCTGCTGCTGAAATCTCATTACAGAAGCCTTTAACAATAGCTGTTATATCTTCCATGCTCATATTTTCCCAGTTAGTTTTATCTGCATTTTCAACATCAATTGCAACCGGATAAGATATCTTATAGCCATCAAGGTTATCAATAACATACTGTGCCTCTGCTATGGCTGTTTCAACAGTAGTAGCCCTGCTGTAATAATAAACTCCGACATCAATACCTGCATCTATAGCTTCCTTAATGTTATCAAGATATGAAGCATCAAGCGCAGGACCTACAAATCCAAGTCTTATCATTGCAAAGTCTATGCCAAATTCTTTAACTGCCTTCCAGTCTATATCTCCCTGATGTACAGAAACATCTATTCCTACTTTAGTTCCTTCTGGCTTCGATGATACAAGTATCTCACCTGTTTCATCATCAAAATACATCCATTCATCGCCAATCTTCTGCCACCAGATTCCACTATACATAGAACCATCTTCCATCATATAGTAGTCTTTTCCATCAACATTGATAAAACCTGTCAGCATCTTGCCATCAGAATCAAGATAATACCACTTGTCATTAATAGAACGCCATCCTGTCACCATATGACCTTCTGAATCAAAATAATACCATTCACCGCCAATCTTCTGCCAGTCTGTCATCATCTGTCCAAGCTTTACTTTTCCATCATCAGAATCTTTTTCAGCAAAATAATATTCTACATTTTTTATTTCTTTCCAGCCTGTTACCATGCGTCCGTCAGCACCGAAGTAATACCATCTGTCATTACTTTTTACCCAGTCATTAACTATCATACTGCTGCTGTCGTCATCATTTCTGTAATAATACCAGCCGTTCTCTGTTTTCTTCCAGCTCGCCATTACCGGCAATGGTGCCAGCGTACCTGCTGTCATAATTGCAGCAAGTACAAATGCTGCTGTTTTCTTGAATTTACTTCTCATCTTGCATCTCCTTAAATATATCTAAACAATTAAATTGTTATCTGAATGTTACATTCCAGGCCCGAAGCCCCATGGAACACTCTTAGATACATTTGGATTATAAAATGGATCGCCCTTTGAAAGGACATCTGCCCACTTGTCTTTCATGTATTTAACTTCTCTCTGGAACCTGTCCTGATTACCTCTCTTGGTTTCATATCCTCTGGTTATTGACTCATAATGAAATGCTTCTGCAAAAGGATTAATCACATTAAGATATCCTTTCTGTCTTAATTTCATACATAAGTCAACATCATTATATGCAACTGCAAGTCCTGTATCAAATCCTCCAACTTCAAGAAATTTCTCTTTAGCAATAAGCATGCATGCTGCAGTAACCGCACTTACATCCTGTGCATAATACATTCTTCCCATGTATCCTACAGAACCTCTAGGTTCACCCGCATGACTATGAATTGCTATTCCGTCTGGTCCAGCACCTATTATAACGCCATTATGCTGTACAGTATTATTCTCATAGAAAAGCTTCGCGCCAACAGCTCCAACATCTTTGCGCTGTGCATACATAAGCAGCTCTTCCATCCATGCCGGTGTAGTTATCTCAATATCATTGTTTAAGAACAGTACATATTTGCCATCAGCCTGTGCAACTGCCTGATTATTAATATCAGAATAATTAAATGGCTTTTCGTATCTTATTACCCTTACTTTATCCATTCTGGAAATAAGGTCATAGAATTCAAATGTCTTATCTTCTGTAGAATTATTCTCCATTATGATAATCTCGTAATTATCATAAGTTGATTTTTTAAGGATAGAATCGATGCATTTGAACAACAATGCGATATTATCCTTGTTAGGAATAATAATTGAAATCTTAGCATGCTCTGTCAGTTCATAATTAATCTTAAAGATTGTTGGAAATGCTGGTGAACTCTCCACTTCAGCTTTAAATCCATCTCTTTTAAGACTGTCTGTAACCGCTCTTTTTGCAGCATCAATGGCATATGTCTTGGCATTAATATCCTGTGAAACTGAATTTCCATGAGATCTCCACAGATACAATATCTTGGCAATATGTTCAACTCTATTAGCTGCCTCTGTCAGTCTGAGAATCATATCGTGATCCTGGCTTCCATCATATTCCTGTCTGAACATTCCCACCTTATCAATAAGCTCTCTGTTAAAAACACTGAAATGGCAGATATAATTATTAGCTCTGAGATTGTCTATCGCATAATCCGGCTTAAAATGGAATGTAACAATATCATATATATCATCTTCTAAAAATGTAGCTTCATCTGTATATACAAAGTCCGCACCAGTCTCACATATTCTTACCATATCCTCATAAAGAACTGTAGGAACAAGAATATCATCATGATCAAACAGTGCAATATAATCACCTGTTGCCAGCTTAATGGCCTCATTGGTATTGCCTGATATTCCATAATTCTTATCTAACTTCTTATATACAATACGGCTATCATTTTCATAATATTTTTTACATATGTCACCAACAAATGAATGTTCATCATCACTCGCATCAACAAGTATAAGCTCCCAGTTCTTGTATGTCTGTGCCTGTACTGACTCAATCATATCCTTGAGAAACTTTTTAGGTGTATTAAAAAGAGGAACTAATACACTAAACTTTATATTTCTGTCAAATGTGGCATTCTCCTGTCTCTTTCTTTCTGCATCATCAGGGAATTGTGCCTTAATATAATCCTTAACAAACTTCTTCTTTCCCATAAGAGCTTCCTTTACTGAACGGTTACTCTTATATGTTTTTCCAGCTTTATATACAACTCTCGCTGGCTTTAACAGCTTCCACACCCATGTACCTTTATACTTTCTTATTCCGGTAATTTTAATCTGTGGCGGTGGTGTCTGCTGTTCGCCATCTCTTCTTACTTCTATCTGCTCAAGTCCGTTATCCTTGATAAAAGCCTGCATATCGGCATCGTATATTGATTTCATCATAATTCCTCCAATAATGTAATCCTTTTCTTATATGAAAGCATTTGGTATTTATTATACAACTAATATAAAGAAAAATAAAGAAAAAAAGGAGACCTCATGCGAAGTCTCCTTAAATATCAATTACTATACCCATGCACCACTATCATCAACATAATAGCTTCCAATATAAGTATTATATGCCATAGCTCCACTTGAGTACATGTAGTACCATGTTCCTCTAACATCTACCCAGCCTGTAAGCATTGCTCCACTGCTGTTCATGTAATACCATGTTCCGTTTACTTCTACCCAGCCTGTAAGCATTTCTCCGCTATCGTTCATATAGTACCATGTTCCATTCACATCTACCCAGCCGGTAAGCATTGCTCCGCTGCTGTTCATGTAATACCATGTTCCATTAACATCTACCCAACCGGTAAGCATTGCTCCATCGCTGTTCATGTAATACCATGTTCCATTTACTTCTATCCAGCCTGTTGACATATAACCTGAGCCAGTAAAATAATACCACGTTCCATTAATATACTCCCATCCGTTTGTAGTATAGCTTCCATCTGAATGTCTATACCACCAGCCTGTGCCGTCAAATATCCACTCTGGATTAGCTGCAGGTGCCGGCGTTGGTTCTGGTGTTGGCTCTGGCGTTGGTGTTGGTGTCGGCTCCGGTGTTGGCGTTGGTGTTGGTGTTGGAGTCGGCTCTGGTGTCGGCGTTGGCGTTGGTTCCGGTTTCGGCGTTGGAGTTGGCTCCGGTTTCGGCGTTGGAGTTGGCTCTGGTTTCGGCGTCACCTTTTTTTCCACGTTTGATGTATAAGAACGGATAATCCAGTTTTTATCTCCAGTTTTTCCATAATCCCACCAGTCATAATCAGGAGCCATATTATATCCTTTCATATAGCTCTGATTACTAAGCGCTTTAGAATCACATTTTATCCATGCACCTTCAACATACTTTTCACTTCCATCAAGGCACATCAAAACAGCTGTTCCATCATCTTTAGACAGGGTAATAACAACAGAATATTTTGTATTCTCCTCCATGTATATTGGTGAATCCAAAGTCACTGTATAGTCACCCGCACCAGATGTCGTACCCTTTTTTTCTCCAGCCAGTGTACCTCTTGTAGGATCGGACATATCTGTAAGACCAGTATATATCTTCACATCATAATTAACCGCTGCTGATTTTGTAGCAAATGACACAGCCTTGAGTTCCTCTGCGCCACCTGCATTAGCCTTTGTCTCAAAAACATTTGCTATTGTCATACCTGAATTGAGATATGAATATCCTCTTAATATGGTTCCACTATACTGGTAGTTATTATCATAATAATCCGCTTTTCCATTATAGGTTGCATCAAATAAATATCCAATATCAGTCAAAGTCTTATCATAATATGATAAATGGAAATATCCTTGTTCACCCCAATAATCTCCCCAGCTGTTTCTTACTATCCAGGCACCATCTCCCTGAGGAATGGTGCTCAAATCCGATTCACTGCCAAAATTATTCTTTGAGTATGTATCATCCCAGCCAACAATTGTCACTGCATGGTTATTAGCTTTAGATGAATCATTACAATAATAACTATACTTATTATCATTTCTGTTATAATACAGATTATCATCATAGTAACTTATACCAACTGCACCATATTCTTTAATCGCAGCTTTAACCTGACTGGTATCCTTCATATCCACAGACTTTACACTAAGTACTTTAGCAACATCATCATATGCTTTTTCCTGAACTCTGTCCTGTGAAGTGAGCGCTGTATTATAAGGATACTTACTCTCAGACGCAAGTCCTGACCATTTCATAAGACTTGTTGTAGCATATTCATAATTACCACCATATGCAAGGAACGAATTGCCCTGCGCTACTGTGTCTGTCTCATCTCCATCTGTTCCTCCAAGCGGATCAACTACTGAATGATATGTAAAATATGCCAGATGCATTTCTGATAAATCAATGTCACTGGTTACATAACCTTTATTTATAAGATTAATCTCTACACAGGCTACTGTTGAAAATGCCCAGCATGTTCCATATGGATTCTGATTTCTTACTGCCGGAAGATTCGGCGTTGTATATTTGCTCTCTGTTGGTACAGTTCTTAACAGAGCAGTATTATCATGGTATAGTTCAACATCAGTATTGTCTGGTGGAATATATCCATGTGCACCATCGCTGTTACTGTCTTCATAACTATACTGGTTATTTTCCTGGGCACTAACCGAATAACAGTTACCAGCAGCAATTCCGGCACCAGCTGCCATCACAAAAGCTGCCATTCCAACTATTCCCTGCAATAATCTTTTTCTTACCATATGTTTCCTCCTTTTGTTCTTAAAACGTCGTGATTATCTGTAATCCTGCA
>OHBM01001652.1_pt1 | contig 15973 bp, 15 predicted proteins | sample 1577251 | NCBI WGS metagenome assembly OHBM01 (sample SAMEA3541557, study PRJEB24748) | human gut metagenome | biome: human gut; feature: human-associated habitat; material: faeces | place: China | collected 2012 | reverse complement strand
AACAGTGGACTATATACAATAACACATGCAAAAGATTCAACACTTCAAATAGGGAATGATAAAGATATAAAAGAATATAGATATAAGGGAGCAAGTCCAAAAAATTATGTAATATTTAATGGAGAAACATGGAGAATAATAGGAGTATTCCCAACAAATGATGGAACAGGTAAGATAGAAAATAGAATTAAATTAATAAAGGATCAAAGTATAGGAGAGTATAAATGGGATGATGGGACAATTGCTTATAATTATACCAAAAATGATAATTTAATGTTATTACAAGATAAAAATAAATTAAAAGTTAAATATTTAGAAAAAAAGAATAAAAATAATTTTATAGATTTAGCAATAGCAGAACCAGCTAAGTCTGCACTTAATAATTGGGCTAGACCTGCTTCATTAAATACATATTTAAATAAAACATATTTAAATGCTTTGTCAACTACATCGCAAAATATGATAGGAGATACCAAGTATTATTTAGGTGGTGGTGGAAATAATAGTAATTTTAATTCATCAGTAGATTTTTATTCTTACGAAAGAAAAATAAAGAATACAAAAAGCAATGAGTTTTATTATGATAAAAATCCAAATAGTTGGGTAGGAAAACTAGGACTTATGTATGTGAGTGATTATGGATATGCAAGTGATAATTGTGAAACAAAGGCATTAAATGATTATAATAATAGTAATGATTTAAGAATATGTAATAATACAAATTGGTTATTTAATTTAAAAAAATTAGAGGCTACTATAACGCAATATAGCAATACTTCTACTAGTATTCATTATATTGCCGATAATGGAACTGTTGTTAGTACTTATCAAGCATCGTTGGCTCAAACTGTAGTTAGGCCTACATTATACCTAAAATCAGAAGTTAGAATAATTGGTGGATCTGGAACAAGTAGTGATCCATATATACTTGGATTATAATGTGAATAAATACTTCAATAAAAATTTGAAGTATTTTTTATTGACAAATAATTAATTTATAAATATAATAAAATTGTATTACATATATAATACAATTTGGAGGAGTTATGAGTTTTAGTAATGATAGGCCTATTTATATTCAATTAGTAGAACAATTAGAAATTTTTATAATTTCTGGCAAGGTTAAACCTGGGGAAAAACTACCTTCTGTTAGGGATTTTGCTCTTTCAAACAAAGTTAATCCTAATACTATGCAAAAAGCATTAATTGAGCTTGAAGAAAAAAACCTTATTTATACACCAAGTACAAGTGGTAAATATGTAACTAATGATATTAATGTTATTAATAGTTATAAAAAGAAATATTTAAAAAATAAAACTAATGAATATTTAAATACTCTTAGAGAATTAGGAATAACTAATGAAGAAGTAATGGATTATTTAAGGGAGGAAATGAAATGAATTTATTAGAAATAAAAGATTTAAATAAATCATTTGATGATAAGGAAGTGTTAAAAAATATTAATTTAACTATTTCAAAAGGAAAAATTATTGGCCTTTTAGGTAAAAATGGAGCAGGAAAAACAACATTAATTAAATTAGTAAATGATTTATTAACAATTACAAGTGGAGAAATATTTGTTAATGGTAAAAAAATAGGAATAGAAAGTAAAAAAGTAATATCTTATTTACCAGAAAGAACATATTTAGATAAGTCTATGAGTGTTAAACAAGTATTAAAATATTTTAGTGAGTTTTATGATAATTTTGATGTAGATAAGGCAAAGAAGTTAATAAAAGATTTGGATTTGGATGAAAATTTGAGAATATCTAAAATGAGTAAAGGAATGCAAGAAAAGTTACAATTAATACTTGTTATGTCAAGAAAGTGTGATTTATATATTTTAGATGAACCTTTGGGAGGAGTTGATCCTGCGACTAGAGATTATGTTCTTGATACAATATTATCAAACTTTTGTGAGGGTGCAAGTGTTATTATTTCAACACATTTAATAAGTGATATTGAAAGAGTATTAGATGAAGTAATATTTATGGATAAAGGTAAAATTATTTTACAAGAAGAATGTGATGCATTAAGAAATAAAGAAAATGAAAGTATTGATGAAATTTTTAGGAGGATGTTTAAATGTTAAAGAAATTATTAAAATATGATTTAAAATATATATATAAAGTTCTTGTAGTGTTTTATATATTAGTTATCTTTTTTGCTATATTTACTAGATTTATGTTATATAAAGATATAGCTATAATAAAAATATTCGGACAAGTTTGTAGTGGTATTACTATTAGTATGATTATTAGTATAATAATTAATAATATAATGAGGTTATGGGCTAGGTTTTACAATAATTTTTATAAAGATGAAGCTTATTTAACACATACTTTACCTATTAGTAAAAAAATATTATTTTTATCAAAGTTTTTAACTAGTGTTATTACTATTTTAGGTAGTATATTAGTAATAATTTTATCTTTGTTTATTGCATATTATACAAAAGATAATTATAATTTATTATTAAATATGGTTTCTTTTAAAACTTTAATTTTAGTTATAATTTTATTTATTTTAGAAATGGTTCTTCTTGTTTTATCTGGTTATTTGGGTATTTTAATTGGGCAAAGTAAAAATGAAAAAAAGATGTTTAAAACAGTTTTATATGGATTTATTTCATATATTGTAAATCAAATATTATTTATTTTAGTTATTTTTGTTGTAGGTGTTATAAATAAAGATGTTGCAGTAATATTTGAATCAAATATTAATAATTTTACAATCATTAATAATTTATTATCTGTAGGAGTTTGGTATTATTTTATATTAATTATAGTATATTATTATTTATGTTTGTATATATTCAATAAGGGAGTAAACATTGAATAAGTTTACTTTCTTTTATTTGTATAAAAAAAGCATTAATGATATAATTATTTTGGAGGATATTTATGGATAAAAAAATAACAATTGGACTTTTCGTAGATTCGTTTTTTCCAATGACAGATGGTGTTATTATGGTGGTTGATAATTATGCAAGAAGATTAGTAAAGTATGCTAATGTTATTGTATTCGCCCCTAAATATAGAAAAAAATATGATGATAGTAAATTACCATACCAAGTAATTAGATGTAATTCTTTTGAACCTGTTTTTTTTGATTATTTACTTCCAGTACCTAAACTTGATATGAAATTTTATAAAAAACTTAATAGTTGTAATTTAGATATAGTACATATTCATTCGCCTTTTACTCTTGGTAAAGTTGGGGTTAAATATGCTAAAGAAAGAAATATACCATGTATAGGTACTATGCATTCACAATTTAAACAAGATTTTAAAAGAATTGTAAAAAGTGAATATATAGCAAGTTATCTTGTTGAAGGGTTAATGGATGTATTTAATAACTGTGATGAATGTTATGCTGTTAACCAAGAGGTTGCAAGAATATTTCATGAAGAATATCATTATAAAAAATTACCTAGAGTTTTAAATAATGCTACGGAAATGTTACCTGTTAAGGAAGAAAAACATGCTTATAATTATATTGATAAAAAATATAATTTAACACCTGATGTTAAAGTATTCTTATTTGTAGGTAGGATAAATGTATTAAAAAATGTTTTATTTATTGTTGATGCTTTAAAAATATTAAAAGAAGAAAGACCTGATTTAAAATTTAAAATGTTTTATGTTGGGATGGGACAAGATGAGGATGTTTTAAAAGAACATATAAAACAGCTTAATCTTAATAACGATATAATATTATGTGGAAAAATAATTAATAGAAAGATTTTAAGTTATTATTATAAAAGAGCAGATTTATTTTTATTTCCTTCAGTTTATGATGCTTCTTCAATTGTTCAAATTGAAGCGGCTTGCCAAAAAACACCAGGTATATTTTTAAAAAATACAGCAACAGCTTCTACAATTATAGATAATGTAAATGGTTTTTTATCAGATAATGATTTTTATAGTTATGCTTCTAAAATAATTGAAGTTTTAGACAATAAAGAATTATACGATAAGGTAAAAGAAAATGCTTATAAAGATTTATATAAGTATTGGGATGATGAAATAAATAATGTATATAAAATATATATTGATTTAATTAATAAAAAGAAAAAATAAATATAAGGGAAAATCATTTTCCTTTTTATTATTTTATAAATGTGATAAACTAGTAATAGTTAAGGAGGAATATTATGTTTGAATTAGTTAGTAATTATAAACCAAGTTGAGATCAACCTGAAGCAATAAAAGAGCTTGTCGAAGGAATTAAAAATAATAAGAAACAACAAGTTTTACTTGGAGCAACAGGAACAGGGAAAACTTTTACAATAGCAAATGTTATAAAAGAAGTTAATAAACCTACTTTAGTACTTGCACATAATAAGACTTTAGCAGGGCAACTTTATGCGGAATTAAAAGAACTTTTTCCTAATAATAGGGTAGAATTTTTTATTTCATATTATGATGTTAGCGCGTTTCCTATGTTATCTAGTGTTATTTAGTGTTGATAAATCCACAAAAATAGGACTAAATAAAACGAAATGGACTAGATAATACCGAATGTTAAAATGGAATTTGTGACTTTCATTCGTACTAATTCGTCCCCAACAATAATTGCACAATTAACTTAATATTATTATATTGATATAATATAAATAACAAATGAGAGTATGATTATTATGAGAAAGAAAAAAATTATACTACAGATTTATAATAATGAAATAAAAATAGTATTAAATGCTTTAAATGAATTTAGAAATAAAATATTAGAACAGGGCAGATACACAGAATCTGTTGATGAACTTATATTAAAATTAAATAAATATATTTGAACTGATTAGAACTAGTCAGTTCTTTTTTGTACTCACACATAGCCACTCTATTTAATTGTAATGTGGCTAAATTAAAAAGAAATGAGGAGAATATATGCAAGAAAGTAGGTGCAAGGTAATTGCTATTACAAACCAAAAAAGGTGGAGTTGGTAAAGCAACAACAACTTTTAATCTGGGAGTAGCATTAGCAAAGCAAGGTAAAAAAGTTTTAATTGTAGATGTTGATCCACAAAGTAATCTAACAACTTATGCAGGTTGGTATAATAATGATGAAAAAATTAAAATAAAAGAAAATATATTACACCACAAAGAAAATATAGATTTAATTCCATCTAGTTTAAATCTATCAGCATTAGAAAATGCACTAGCCTATGCAATGAGTAGAGAATATACTTTAAGGAATTTTTTATCTGTTGTTAAAAACGATTATGACTATATTTTATTAGATTGTCAGCTTAGTTTAGGTGTGTTAACTATAAATGCTCTTGTAAGTGCAGATAGTATTCTAATTCCAGTACAAAGCGAATACTTCGCTTTAAGGGGAATGACCGATTTATTTAAAATAATAAATAAGGTAAGAAGATAAATAAATTCGACACTAAAAATAGATGGAGCATCTATGACATTGTAGGAGTGTTTGTTAAGAAAAGTGATAATGACATGCAACAATATAAAACTATGTTTAATAGACTATTACTGAAATTGATACTAAAGAACTAGAGTTATCAAAGTTAACAATGACAGAAATAGAAGAACTAGTTAAAAAACGAGTAAGGAAAAGTTCAAGATAAGCTTACTTAAAAATAAAGTGTAAATACCATAAATTTAAATGTTATATGGAAGAGTTTTCTTCATATAATAAAAAAGGAACATTTTCGCTGTTACGTGTCACCTGTTGTAGTTTTTTAAAAGCACCGTCTATGGTGAAATCAGGTGCTTTTTTATTTTTATTTAATTATACCTTTTCGTTTATTTTGAATTGCAAAAGAAAGATAAACCTCTTGCTTTTTTACCATTTTAATATATAATTAAGTTACTACTCTTGTGGCGGAATTGGTAGACGCGCATGACTCAAAATCGTGTATAGAAATATGCTAGGGTTCGAGTCCCTAGAGGAGCACCAAAATTAATAAAAAGCCAATAATAAATATAATCTACTTTCCTGTAAAAGAAAGCAGATTTTTTGTTAATTACATTGATTTTGAAATACTATTATTTTCTAAAGAAAAACCGAGACTTTCCAGATATTTTGTATATTTATCGACATCTTCTATTTCCAAACAGTCAAGGTCAATTATAACTATCTCACCTGCTTTTCTAACCTTCAAATTATTATTGTTATCAATTGAAGTAGCTATACTATTTCCTACATCAAAACTAATATCTTTATAATGCACTTTATTATCTTTAGTTAAAAAACCAAGATTATTAGGATGCAAGTCAGTAGCTTTTAGACCAATATTATGTAAATATTCGGAAATTTTTTTAACTATTTCACTATTCACTTCATCACACATAATAACCTTTTGCGTAACTTCAACATGTATAGGGTATCCATCAAATTCAAAATCACGATTTATAATTGGTTGTAATAAGTATTCACAATATGGTATAGTTGTTTGTCTTCTAGGTTTGCCTATTTTTATAATTTTGTCTCCTATACCATAAACTATTGAAGTTGTACCCTTTCCAATATAATTTAATTCGGAACTAAGGCCATTATTTTTACAATAATTAGTTAAATCTTTAATTAATAGTTTAAAGAACTCATTAAATTCTTGTTTCTGTTTTAAAGAAAAAAACAAATCTTCATATTCAAAAGTAGACGTTTTATCTTTATACCTTTGAATAAATTTATTTCTATCTTCTAACTTAAAATCTAAATTCCCTAACATATTTTGTTTTATGTTTTCAACATATCCATCTTTTACATAAAAACCATTAAATATATTTTCATTTACATATTTATTAAAATAGATTGATTCTTTTGAATTATCTATGGTGATATCTTTAATCATTGTATCTTTTCCAAAAAATGGAATACTTAACATTTCTTCTTCATTCTCAACTAAAATATAAGAAAATCCAACAATATCAATTAATTTATATTTTTTTGTTGTTTCATAACCATAACTAGAAAAAAAAGTTAATGTAATTAGACAATTAGTTTTCATTTTTAACCTAGTATAAACTTCTATTAAATCACTCATTAGTCTCACCATCCTAATAAAACATTACTATATTTAACACAAAGTGTCAATATCATTTAAGTAAAAAAATCAAGTAATTAAAGTTCAAAATTAAAAAAATGATATTTGTAGAAAAAGGTCCTAAAACACCTAATAGTTTTAGAACTTTAAGAGTTCTAGATATTATATGGAAAGAATTATACAAAAGAAAACAATTTACCAGACATTAGATTTCACGATTTAAGATTAACTTATTAAACACTATTATTAAAGAACAATTTTAACTCAAAGGCTATTTCAAAACTTATGGGACATGCTACTGGAATAATATCAGTAGATATGTATAAGAGATAACAATGAAATAATTTCAATTTAAATAAGGAATATACTTGTTCCTTATTTTATTTTGTGTCCTTTTATGTTATGATATAGTCGTTGATATTATTGAGTATTATATAGTTTGTAAAATAAGCATTGTGACTTTAATTTGTATGATTACAAAGGCATATTATAAGAATAAGAGTGCATGAAAGAATTTAAAATGCACGAAATTTAAGGTTGAGAGCAATTATTTTAAAAAGTGAAAAAAGTCACAAACTATATTAAGGAAGGGAGAAGATTTTTATGTTTGAATTAGTTAGTAATTATAAACCAAGTGGAGATCAACCTGAAGCAATAAAAGAGCTTGTCGAAGGAATTAAAAATAATAAGAAACAACAAGTTTTACTTGGAGCAACAGGAACAGGGAAAACTTTTACAATAGCAAATGTTATAAAAGAAGTTAATAAACCTACTTTAGTACTTGCACATAATAAGACTTTAGCAGGGCAACTTTATGCGGAATTAAAAGAACTTTTTCCTAATAATAGGGTAGAATTTTTTATTTCATATTATGATTATTATCAACCTGAAGCTTATGTTCCTCAAAGTGATACATATATAGATAAAACCAGTTCAATAAATGATGAAATAGATGAACTTAGACATTCTGCAACAAATGCATTAATATCAAGAAAAGATGTTATCGTTGTGGCTAGTGTTTCTTGTATATATGGTATTGGAGAAAAAGAAGAATATGAAAAAAATATGCTTACTTTAAATGTAGGGGATGGAATAGATAGAAATTATGTTTTAAAAAAATTAGTTGATATGCTTTATGAAAGAAATGATATTGATTTTAAAAGAGGTTCGTTTAGGGTTCGTGGAGATGTTATTGAAATAATACCAACATCAGTTCATGATAAAGGAATAAGGATTGAGTTTTTTGGTGATGAAATAGATAAAATTAGTGAATTTGATGTAGTAACTGGTCGTGTTTTTGTTAATAAAAAAACAATATCTATTTTCCCTGCAAGCTTTTTTGTAACTAGTGAAGAAACATTAAAGAAAGCTGTTTCTAGTATAAAAGAAGAGTTAAAAGAAAGATTAGAAGAGTTAAATAGTGAAAATAAACTAGTTGAAGCTCAAAGACTCGAGCAAAGAACTAATTATGATATAGAAATGATGTTAGAAACAGGTTTTTGTACGGGAATAGAAAATTACTCAAGGCATCTTGGAGGAAGAAAAAAGGGAGAAACGCCAACAACATTAATGGACTTTTTTCCCAAAGATTATCTTTTAGTTGTAGATGAATCTCATGTTACACTTCCTCAAGTTCGTGGTATGTATAATGGTGATAGGGCAAGAAAACAAACACTTGTTGATTACGGTTTTAGACTTCCAAGTGCTTTAGATAATAGGCCTCTTAATTTTGAAGAATTTGAAAAAAAGATAAATCAAGTTATATATGTTTCAGCAACCCCTGGAGATTATGAATTAGACCAAGCAGGAAGTTATGTCGAACAAATAATAAGACCAACTGGTTTACTTGATCCAACATTTGAAGTTAGAAAAACAAAAGGTCAAATAGATGATTTAGTAGGAGAAATAAATGAAAGAATATCTAAAAATGAAAGAGTATTGATTACAACTTTAACTATAAGGATGGCTGAAGAGTTAACAGCATATTTAAAAAACTTAGATATAAAAGTTGCTTATCTTCATAGTGAAATTAAATCTCTTGATAGATTAAATATAATAAGAGAATTAAGACTTGGAACTTATGATTGTATTGTAGGAATTAATCTTTTAAGGGAAGGACTTGATATTCCTGAAGTTAGTTTAATTGCTATTTTAGATGCAGATAAAGAAGGATTCTTAAGAAGTAAAAGAAGCCTTATTCAAACAATGGGAAGATGTGCAAGAAATGCTAACGGACATGTTATTATGTATGCTGATACGATAACAGAAAGTATGAAACTTGCTATGGAAGAAACTAAAAGAAGAAGATCTATTCAAGAAGAATATAATAAAAAGCATAATATTGTTCCTAAAACAATTATTAAAGAAATTAGAGATAATATATCAAATGTTGATAAGACAAATCTTGAAAAAAGTAGTAAAAATGATATAATAAGTGTAGAAAGTATAGAAGATATAGAAAAAGAAATGAAAGAAGCTGCTAAAAAGTTAGATTTTGAAAGAGCAATGGAACTTCGTGATATATTATTTGAATTAAAATCTAAGTAGGAGGAGTAAATGGCTAAGAAAAGAAGAAAATTAAAAAAACAGTTTATTAAATTAATAAAGGTAATTGTTTTAATTATATTATTTATTATTTTATGTGAAGTATTATCATCTTTTATAACTAAAAAAACATTTAAACTTGTAGAAATACATAATAATGATTATTTTACGAATGGTGATTTTGGTATTGTAACAGTTACAAGTAATTATGATTATGATAACGATGGTGTTGATGATTATACTGATATATTAAATGGTGCTAAAAAGTATGCTTCTTTTAACCCTAAATATATAAGTAAATATTATGCAGGCGGCTATCCTCCAGTGGAAAAAGAGGGAGTGTGTACTGATCTTATATGGTATTCTTTAAAAGAAGCAGGATATAATTTAAAAGAAATGATAATATTAGATATAAAAAAAGACCAAGAAGATGATAATAAAAGATATGATATAAAATATAGAGATGATAATATTGATTTTCGAAGAGTAGGCTCTCAAAAAGTATTTTTTGATTCTTATGCAGAAAAATTACCATCAGGATTAGATGATTTAATAAGTTATCAACCTGGAGATATCGTGGTATTTGATGGTACAGAACATATTGCTATGATATCAGATAAAAGAAATAAAAATGCTATTCCATATTTAATTCAAAATGGTGATGAAGAGCAAGAAGAAAAAGAAGAAGATGTTTTAGAAGAAACACCAATGAAAATAACAGGCCATTATAGATTTACTTTTAATAGAGATATTAAAAATTTAATGAATAAAGTTAAAGAGTCATAAAAAAATGATTCTTTTTTAAGTTTTATATGATACAAAAATGTTTTTGAATGTTAAAATGTATAAAAAATATTGACAACCTGGGGGGGGTGTTTTATATAATTAATTTATAAAGTTAATAGTTAATAAAATAAGGTTGTGATATAGTGAAAAAAATAATAAGTTTTTTAAAAACAGATATTAAAATAATAAATAGTTATTTTTTATTTACAATAGTTTTAATTATATTAGTATGTGTAGGATACTCAAGTTATGCATTATTTAGTTTTACAAAAACAAGTACTAATGTAATTGAAGGAACAGTAGGAGAATTAAAGAAAAGCGGATCAGATACCCTTATAAAATTAACAGATAATAAAGATAACAGTGGACTATACACAATAACACATCCTGCTGATAATACACTTCAAATAGGAACTAATGAAGATATAATAGAATATAGATATCGTGGAGCAAGTCCAAAAAACTATGTAACATTTAATGGAGAAATGTGGAGAATAATCGGAGTATTTCCAACTGATGATGGAACAGGAAAGATAGAAAATAGAATAAAGTTAATAAGAAATGAAAGTATAGGAGAGTATTATTGGAATACATCAAGAACTAGTAACTGGGGTGAAGCAACATTAAATACATATTTAAATGGAGATTATTATAATACATTAACAAGTGAGGCACAAAATATGATAGGTAGTGCAAAATATTATTTAGGTGGGTATAATGTATATACACAAACATCACAAGATATGTATAGTTACGAAAGAAAAATAAGTGGAAGTGATTATTATTATGGAAGTAATCCAACTAATTGGGTTGGAAAGTTAGCATTAATGTATGAAAGTGATTATGGATATGCAAGTGCTAACTGTGAAACAAAAAAGTTATATATTGGTCTTAATAGTAGTTCATCAAATGACTTACGAGCATGTAATGATACAAACTGGTTATATAATATAAAAGTAAATGAATGGTTATTATCTCCATTTAGTACGAATTCAACTGGCAATGGTCTTATATTTATTGCGACTTCTAAAGGACATATAGGCAGTCAGTATGCTGATCTTGTTCAATATGCAACAAGGCCAGTTTTATATCTAATATCTTCCGTACAAATCACCGGAGGAAATGGAACTTCAAGTTCACCATATACACTTGGATTATAATATTTAATAAATACACTTAGGTTAAACTTGGTGTATTTTTACTTGAAAAAAAGATAAAAATATGGTATTAATAATAAGACTTATAATTTACATTGAAGATCTTTAGTGTTATAATAATGGCATGATATGAAAAAGGAGGATTCTTATGAATGATAATGATTTAATAAAAGAAGTAAGAAGTGCTTCTAATATTGTAGATGTTATATCTAGTTATCTTCCTTTAGTAAAAAAGGGCAAAAATTATTTTGGTGTGTGTCCTTTTCATGATGATAATAATCCAAGTATGAGTGTTAGTGAAGATAAACAAATTTATAAATGTTTTTCATGTGGAGCAAGTGGGAATGTTTTTAATTTTGTGATGGATTATGAAAAAATAGATTTTAAAAGTGCTTTATATTTACTTGCTAAAAGAAGTGGTATAAATGTATCTAATAATTTAGTTAAAACAAATAATAAAAATGATAAATTTTATGAAATATATAATATTGCAGAAAAGTATTATCAAAATAATTTAAATACATCTTTAGGACTTGAAGCTAAGTCATATTTACATAACAGGGGTATTGATGATGAACTTATAAAACATTTTAAAATAGGTTTATCTTTAAAAGAACAAGATGGTTTGGTAAATCTTTTAGTTAAGAAAAACTATAGTATTAAAGATATTTCTTTAATTGGGTTATCTAATATGGATAAAGATTTATATATTAATCGTATTATGTTTCCTTTATTTAATACAAATGGGGATACGATAGGGTTTTCTGGAAGAATATATAACACTAAAAGTGATAGTAAGTATATTAATACAAGAGAAACTTTAATATTTAAAAAAGGAGAAAATTTATATAACTATCATTTAGCTAAAGATGAAGCAAGAAAGGAAAAGTCTTTAATTGTCGTGGAAGGTTTTATGGATGTTATTAGACTTTATTCAATTGGAGTTAAAAATGTTGTAGCTCTTATGGGAACAAGTCTTACGAAAGAACAAACTACTTTGATTAAAAGAACTTCTACTAATATAATATTAATGCTTGATGGTGATAATCCTGGTAAAAAAGCTATTGTTAATGTTGGACAAATCTTAGAAGAAGAAAATTTAAGGGTTAATGTTGTTGCGTTACCTGAAGAATTAGACCCAGATGAATATATCTTAAAATATGGTAAAGAAAACTTTATAAATCTTTTAAATAATCCTATTGAATATAGTGAATTTAAAATAAATTATTTAAAGGAAGGAAAAGATTTAACTAAAATTGACGAACAGTCTTCCTATGTTAATGAAGTTTTACAAGAATTATCTAATATAGATGATGATATAAAGAAAGAACTTATTTTAAAAAAGCTAGAGAAAGAATTTAATCTTGATATAGAATTTTTAAGAAATAAGTTGCAAAATATGCAGAAAAGTGGTAAAATTGAAACGTTAAAAAAACCAGATGATGTTAAGTTAATTAAACTTGATAAATATCAAAAAGCAACTTATGCAATATTAAATGAAATGCTAAATAATTATAATGCAATTAAAACCTATGAAAAAAGATTAAATTATTTACCATATGAAACTGCTAGGTATTTAGCTAATGAAATTATTTATTATTCTAAACATGAAAAAGATTTTGTTTTGGCAGATTTTCTAACACAAGTAAGTGATAAAGAAGAGTTAGCTTTATATTTAAAGGAAGTATTAAAATATGATAATGAAGTTGTTTCTATGGCAAATTTTGATGATTATCTTAAAGTGATCGAAGAATATAAAAAGAACCAAGAAATAAAAAGGTTAAAAGAATTAATGAAAAAAGAAGTCGATCAAGAAAAGAAAGCTTTAATTGCAGATAAGATTAGATTAGTTAAGATGGGGAGCTGAAATATTATATGATTAATGAAATTAAAACATTTGAAGAAAGAAAACAAGAATTATTAGAAATAGGTTTAAAAAATAAAAAGGTTACTTTTGAAGAAATTGCAGAGAAATTAAAAGGCATTGAACCAGATAGTGATTTACTTGATGATTTATATAATATGTTTGTTCAAAATGGTATTGAAGTAGTCGGAGCAGATGTAGAAAATATAAACGAAGAAGAAGATGAAGAAGAAGATAGTGGAAGTGATTTTCTTGATTCAGTTGTATCAAATAAGGATATAAAAATTAATGACCCTGTTAGAATGTATTTAAAAGAAATAGGAAGAATAAATCTTTTAACAGCAGATGAAGAATATGAATATGCATTGCAAGCTCAAGAAGGTAATGAAGATGCAAAAAGAATACTTGCTGAAAGTAATTTAAGACTTGTTGTATCTATTGCTAAAAGATATGTTGGTCGTGGTATGGCATTTTTAGATTTAATTCAAGAAGGAAATATAGGATTAATGAAAGCTGTAGAAAAATTTGACCCAGGAAAAGGATATAAATTTTCTACATATGCAACATGGTGGATAAGACAAGCTATTACTCGTGCTATAGCAGATCAAGCTCGTACTATAAGGGTACCAGTTCATATGGTTGAAACAATTAATAAACTTGCAAGAATTCAAAGACAATTGACCCAAGAATTAAATAGAGAACCAACAGAACAAGAATTAGCAAAAAAAATGAATTTAAGTGAAGAAAAAGTTCGTGAAGTTATGAAAATATCGCAAGAACCAGTTTCACTTGAAACACCAATTGGAGAGGAAGATGATTCACATCTTGGAGATTTTGTTCCTGATGAAAGAACAATGTCGCCAGAAGAATATACAACAAGTGAGCTTTTAAAAGAAGAACTTGATAATGTTTTATTAACTTTAACTGAAAGAGAAGAAAAAGTTTTAAAATTAAGATTCGGTTTAGAGGACGGACAATGTAGAACCCTTGAAGAAGTAGGACAAATATTTGGTGTTACAAGGGAAAGAATAAGACAAATTGAAGCTAAAGCTTTAAGAAAGATGAGACATCCATCAAGAAGTAAAAAATTAAAGGATTTTTTAACTGATTAATGAATATCGACAATAGATTAAAAAGAATCACTGATTTTATACCAAGTGATTCTTATATTTTAGATGTTGGATGTGATCATGCTCTTCTTGATATTTATTTAGCATTAAATAGAAAAAATGTTAAATTAATTGCAAGTGATATTAATGAGAATCCTTTAAAAAAAGCACAAGAAAATATAAGAAAATATAACTTAGAAGATAAGATAACACTTGTAAAAGCAGATGGTATTTCTAAAATTAATGATGAAGTTGATATAGTTGTATTAGCAGGTATGGGGTCTTCTACAATTAATAATATAATAAATAAAGATTTAGAAAAATTAAAAAATATAAAAAAAATAATCATATCATCTCATACATCTAATTTTGAATTAAGAGAAAATATGAATAAAAAAGGATTTAAAATAATAGATGAAGTAGTGGTTTTTGATAAAGGTAAATATTATGAAATAATTGTTTATGAAAATGGTAAAGAAACATTAAATAATTTAGAATTAGAATATGGTCCAATTATAAGTAAAAGAAAAGATTCTGTAACTAAAGCATATTTTAATGAAAGATATTTAAAATTACTTGAACTTTATAATAATATACCTGTAAATAAACAATTAAAAGAGGATATAAATAAAAAGATTAAAGAAATAAAACAGTTTCTTTAATCTTTTTAATCAAAAAAAGTAGGACCATTATTGTTAGTAGAAATATTTTCTTCTTTAACAACTTCTTTTTTAGTAGTTGTATTATCATTTGTTTTAATACTATCACTAGAATTCATTGCTTTAGCAACACGAAACATTGTTTTAGCATTATTAATAATAGGTTTTACTTGGGTAACAACAGGTATTGCTTGATTAATTACATTTAAAGTTTTAGATGCTCCATTTAAAAGATTTGAAAATGAAAATGTTTTAGTAGCACCAGTTACACCAGCACTAATACTTGATGTTGGTGCAAAAATTCTTGATAAAAGTCCTGGATTTTTAGTAATTCCACCCATAATAGGGTTTCTTAATGATCCGTTGATAAAAGAAGATGGTACGCTTCTAAAATTTATATTTTGAAAATTAGGATAAGTATAATAATTAAAATATGGGTTATTATTCATATATTTTCCTCCTATTATAATGTATGCTAGTGAAATTCTATTTGACAAAAGTATTTTTTTTTATTATAATACATTGTTGTTAGGGGAAGTAGATATGCAAAAAACAAATACAAGAAAATTTATTTTATGTAGAAATAATACAAGATATTTTTATGTTGAAGAAACATTTAATCAATTTGATCCACAATATCATGTTTATTATAGAAATAATAATGTTACTGTGTTAACAAAAGAAATATTTGATATGACTTTTGGAGAAGATTATAGGTTAGATTTAATTGAGTTTTTATTTAATATGAAATATGATTTAGAAATAAATAAAGAACTTGATAATATAGGTAATATTGATTTAATTTTTGAAGATATTAATGCTTTAATAAAAAAAATAAATAGTAATTA
>OHBM01001640.1_pt1 | contig 16042 bp, 18 predicted proteins | sample 1577251 | NCBI WGS metagenome assembly OHBM01 (sample SAMEA3541557, study PRJEB24748) | human gut metagenome | biome: human gut; feature: human-associated habitat; material: faeces | place: China | collected 2012 | reverse complement strand
TAAACTCTTTTATGTCTTTATAAATCGGTGTTTGTTCAGCATACTTCCACCAAAGATTTAAGTAACTATTTTTACAAGGTATTCTACCAAGTGGAGTTTCAACACAAAATGTTATAATCTTAGGTTGCTCTAAATGTAATTGTATGTTTTTATATTGTTCTTGAGTTTCTTTTGTACACAAAAACGTCATATTATTCTGCCAATGCTTATTTGCCTCGGAATAATTGTAAGTAATTTCTAACTTCTTACATTCATCACCCATAAGCAAATTAAAACAAGTTCCAGCTGGAATTGGTTTATTTGAAAATTGTGTGTAATTTGTGTTTAAAACCTTTTCAAAGACATTTTCTTTACGCCATTTATCTAAATCAATTAAAATTGCCGTATTATGGAAAGAAATTTCTTTTTTCACATTATATTTATTATAAGTAGATAAATACATGTATTCTGCTGCCGCACAAGAATAGTTTCCCAAATTTGTATTCCACAATTCAGATAAATTTGTATTTATAAGCGTATAAGAAGAAAAATATAAAATTTTATCAACACTGATTAAATTTGCAAAATTTGCACAATAAAAACGTTCGTTAAAATCTACTTTATGTTTAATTTTTAGATATTTTGAGCTATCTTCTTTTATAAAATAAAAATGACAATTTTCATTTTTAAATTTTTCAAAAATTTGTAGTTTATATATTTCCAATTTTTCATCATAAATGATATAAAAATTTAGTTCATTGTTTTCATTATTTGAAATTATACTTTGTAATGAAACAACCAAATGATATAGATTATTATTTGTTATCGTGTATGCAATATTAATTTTATCCATAATTATGTCCATTCTGAAATATCCTTTTTGCTAATTCCCCACTTGTGTCCGAAAGTTCGGCCTTTCACATTACAGAAACGACAAAATGGAATTGGTTTTGCCAAGAATTGCAACACTTCTTGAATATTATTTGCTTTATAGATATCAATCCCGTCATAATCAGTCAATGGCAAATCTTTACCAAAGTATTTGTTAAAGTGTTCGATATTTGGTGCTACAGTGCAAGTATAAATTTTACAATTTTTTAAAGTTATACACTTATTAGCATGAGAACAATTTAAAAAGTTTGTTTTATAATCTTGTTTGCCATCTAAATCAAGTGGTATATGATATGAAGTTTTTAATACTTTTTGAGTATTACCATAAGCTTTTACTGTAATATCATATTTTTTCATTATTGAATCGATTTTATTATAATCTAGATTAATATCATATTTTGTATATTCAAAGATAATATTTAATCTTTTAACTTCTTTCCAAAATTCTTCACTTTGCTTGGTTATTAAAATACCATTTGTTAAGCACTTGATTTCTGTATTGGGGAAATATTCTCTTGAAATTCTGAAAAAATCTAATATTTGCGGATTTAATAATGGTTCTCCACCCATAAGCCATAATTTATCCATAAATTTGTTAGTTAAAAAGGATAATCTTTCAATATCATTTCTAAACTGTTCTAACTCATAAAATTTTGGTTCTGCTAATGGAGAAAAATGGTCGCAACCCCAACAGTTTAAGTTGCAATGATGAGAAACATCAACAACAATTGATTCCAAAAATGGCTGAGGCGTAATTTTTTCCACCATTTTTATGATTTCATTTTCAATCCTTGTACATCGATTTTTCTTAGTGTCTATAAATTCTTTTTTTTGTACTTCAATCAAATTTAATGCCGTTTTATATTTATTTTGAAACTTAAATTTAACACCCAATAGTGTAATAACTTTATATATTTTATTATTTTTGCCTTCTTTATTTGTTACTGCAAATATGTTTTTTAATATGTTCATTATTCATTCTCACTTTCTTTTATTTTAGGCAATTTAATTAATGAACCAAGCCTTAAGTCTTCTGATTTTGGATTAAATTGTCCAGTTCCTGACATAGATGTAAAAGTCATCTCACCAAAATAAATCTTTTCGTGGACAACGTAAAAATCAATACGTACAAAACACATTGATTTAGACATTAGTTCAGACAATTGTATTAATTTGTCAATTAATTTCGGTTTTGGAATATCAATTTCTAAACGTGGCCATTTTACGATTACATCTAATTCATCCCAATTTCTATCATAAATTTTTCTTTTATGATTAGGTGTTCCACTATTTACATCAAGCCATATTTGTTGACAAACTCCATCAAAACAGAAAAATCTATAATCATAGAACGCATCATTAAGCTCCTCTATGTATTTTTCGGCAATAATTTTACGAGGGATTGCAGAATAGTGCATTTCAAATCCACATCTAAATGCATAATTTTCATTCATCCATTCATTAATTTTATTTTTAGTTTCTTTTAAATCAAGTTTTGTTTTATCTTTTACGATAATATTGTATCCACTCCCATGATTGCATTTTAAAACAAATTGATTTGGTAATTTATCAAAATCAATATCGTCAAATTTATCCCAAACACCTAAAAGTGGGATTAAGTATTCTTCGCCAATTTTTTCTTTAACCCAATCTCGGACTTGATATTTATCTGCAAGACGAGTTTTCAATGGAGTAGAATCATACAATTTTAGCCATTGAATCTTTTCGTTAAATGTTTGAGGGTTTTCTAAATTCAATTGTTCTCCCGTTGCTTTAAAATACCAATCTTGTAGAGCAATTTTTCTTTTTTCGTCTGGACAATATCTATATATTTGATATGTTAAAGATTTAGTTATATTTTGTAAATCATTATTAAATCTATTTTTTTGTTCTAATAACTTTTTTTCTTGAATATTAAGCATATTCAAAAGTGTTTTATACTTATTTGGAAACTTGAATTTAACACCAAGAATTGTAACAACCTTATATATTTTGTTATCTTTACCTTCTTTATTTGTTATTGAAAATATGTTTTTTAATATATTCATTATTCATTCTCACTTTCATCTAAAGCTTTCTTTTTTGCTTCTTTTTTTTTGTTTCTAAAACTAAATTTTAAGCCTAGTATATAAATAACCTTATACCATTTTTCATTGCGAGAAAGAAAGTTAGTAACTGAAAATACATATTCAAACCACTGTTTCTCATTTTTTAATTTTCTATATAGTTTTCTTGGATTATTTAATAATAATTTTAAATTTTCTTGCTCTTTTGTATTAAATTTTTCTATAATAAGTTCATGTTCCTTTATACCTTTTGAACAATCTTCTTTACAAAATTTTAAATATTCATTTACAAATTTTTTATCAATTCTTTTTAACGTAAACATATGATTACCCAACCGCTTTTGCCAATACACAGTTAATAATTTATTTTTTAAGTAGCTATGCTCTACAAAGAGTTTTTGATAAATCCAATCATACTCATTTGCCATAGCATATACCTTACCTTTATTTTTTACTGATGAATTTTCATTATCTCTACGGTTGAAATATAAAGGGATATCCAAAAAATATGTTCTTTGTGCAAATGCAAAAGATTGAAACCAAAAACCATTATCTTGAAAACTTGCACCAGCAGTTTCGTGATGTCTAATATTATTTTTATTTAAGAATTCTCTTTTATAAATACCACTCCAAGTATTCATAATAAAGTCAAACGGCTCTATATTTTCTTGCAAATTGATTAATTTATTATAATATTTATCTGTAGAATCTAATTTATTGTAGAAATATTCCCTATTTCCGTTATTTCCAATAAATCTGTTAAAATCGGATTTTATCAAATCCAAATCCAATTCAATAGCCTTTTGGTATAAAATTTCATACATAGTTAAATCAACATAATCATCAGGTTCTACTATACCAACATATTCTCCAGTTACATTATCCAAACCTACATTCATAGCCTTGCCATAACCACGATTTTCACTATGGATAACTTTTATTCTTTTATCGCGAGAAGCATAATCATCCAAAATTCTCCCAGAATTATCACAAGAACCATCGTCAATACATATAACTTCTATATCTTTTAATGTTTGATTTATTATAGACTCCATACATTCAACTAAGTATTGTTCAGCATTATATGTTGGAACAATAATACTAACTTTTGGCATTAATTTACTCCTTTGTTCTTAATATTAAATTTAATTTTAAATCCAAATACTGTTATAACTTTGTACTTTTTGTTATTATGATATTGGTTTTTAATCGAAAATACATTTTCAAGGAAATTGATTGAACATTTATATTTTAAAGGTAAGTTTCTATATAAAATCTTTTTCCAATATTTTCTTGTTTGGGGATCTTTTAATAAATTAATTTCTGCATCATAATGATTTTTTGATATTTTATAAAAACTATCTTTTACTATATTAAATACTTCCATTTTGATTAATTCTTTTTTTAAATATTCAAAGGCTTTTTTAATACAAGATATATGTTGTTCTCTAGTTTTTGATAAATTTTCGTGTCCACTTCGATATGTTACAAAGGTTTGTGCTATAGTGGTTATTCTGTTAGCCAAGGCAAGAGAATATAAGTTGAAAAAAACATCATTACAAGTTTTAATTTCTTGAAATTTTATATTGTTAAGATCCAAAAACTCTTTTTTATATACCTTGGTAAATGCAGGCATATTACAAAAATTAAAAATATCACTTGGGATATCATATTTATTAAATATTTCTATTTTCGGGAGAACGTTAAATCTCTGGCTCCAATGACAATCGTGAAATTCTTGTTTTATATTATCGAATGTTGCATTAAAAAATACACAGATATCAAAATTAGTTAATCGACTTTTATTAACGACACTTTCGAATAGGGTCAAAGATACAAAATCATCACTATCTAAGAAATATATATAATCTCCAGTTGCAATCCTTAGCCCCTTATTTCGAGCAGCCCCAGCTCCTTGATTATTCTGCGTAATTAGTTTGATTCTTTCATCTTTTAATTTGTATTCATTTAATATATTTAAAGAATCATCAGTAGAACCATCATCTATACATATTATTTCAATATCTTTTAGTGTTTGATTAATAATACTATCAAGACATTGTGTTAAATATTTTTCTACATTATAAACGGGGATAATTACACTTATTTTAGGCATTTTATACTTCCTTTTTAATTTTAATTTTAATTTTTATTCCACAAATAGATAAAACTTTAAATTTATTATTTCCTGAGATTATATTTTTTATTGAAAATATATCTTGGAATATATTAAATACAAGTTTTTGTAAAAAGATATTACATCTATTAGCAATAATATAATCTGAAATGCTAGTTACCCCTTTTAAGCCATAATATATTCTTTTTAATTTGCATAGAGATACAAATTTCGTATAATAATTTGTGCTTTTTAAAATATCATTATATATAATAACAAACCAAAAACCTATGATATAAGCAAAACTTGCTAAAGAAATATTTGAATTATTGGCAATTTCAATTATTTTTTGTAATCCCGTTAATTTATCCAAAACCTGTTTATGAGATAACTTGCTTCTTGTTACCGAATTTGGATTCAGAACCACTGAATAAATTGCGTTAGGTACAATTTTAACAGTATTTGCATGAATCGCACATGTAAACACAAAAACGGTATCTTCCATATCCATAATCGTAGGGAAACTGATGTTGTTATCTTTTAACATTTTAGAAGAATAAATTGCAGAAGCGAATTGCGCAATAAAATTATTTTTATCCTCTTTTATTTTTTCATTAACTCCATTATTTATTTTTCTTTTACCATATCTATAACTCCCTTTTGCAATATCACTATTACTTTTAGCTGCACATTCATATAATTGCTCATAATAATTATTATTTTCTAAATAATCATCCGCATCAATAAACGCTATATATTCTCCAGTAGCTTTTTTAATACCTTCATTTCTAGATACAGAAACCCCTTTATTTTCCCTACTAATTAGAATTATTCTTTCATCTTTTTGGGCATATTCTCTTAAAATTTCTAATGAATTATCAGTTGAACCATCATTTATACAAATAATTTCAATATCAGATAATGTTTGATTGATTACACTATCTAAGCATTCTCTTAAATATTTTTCAACATTATAAACTGGGATAACAATACTTACTTTTGGCATGTTTCACATTCCTCATTATTTAAGTTTTTGTATTCCTTTTCTAATAAATCCCAGCTTGTGAGTAGCAAATCTTCTTTTTTCATAGACTGCATATTGGTTTCATATTGTTCAGGATAATTTAGAAAATCTTCTGCCATTCTTTTAATACCTAAGGGACATAAAAATGCTGGGGTACAGCTATCGTCAACCAATAAAGATGGAACATTTCCATCAAACAATTGTTCTTCTACAACTACTCCGAACATTTTTTTTACTGCTTGGTTGGTTAATTGTATAAAAAACGGAATTTGAACAACCTTATATCCCATATCTTTATACATTTTTTCTTTTTTAATATCTTTAAAAATGACATCTGGTTTTGTATAATGATCTAAGCCATTGAATTCTATAATTAGTTTTAAAGATTCACTTCTATAATCAGGTCTTGTATTTTTTATACAATTTGGAACTGTTTTATCATGAATCCAATCGTTCGTATTAGGGAATATTACTTTTAAATAGGTTTCTAAACCAGTTCTATGCATGCCTATAACTTCACTTATTCCAGCTTTTTGAGCTTGCTTTTCTGTTTCTCTTAAATATCCCCATTTATATTTTTTAGTAGAATTTGTGTTCTCAATCATAATGCCACTCCTTCTCTAAACCTTAAATTCATATTCTCTTCTACACCGATAAAATTTAGAGCTTGTTCGGTTGAATGCTGATTAAACAACCACATTAAATACGATATATCTTTATATTTTTGGTAATAGTGGTATGCAAAAGTCTTGCGCCAAGATAGAACTGAGTACTTATCGTCAACCCCCAATTCAACGCAAATTGTTTTAAAAATATAAAAGGCGGAGGTTCTATCAAGACGTTGTCCTACTTTCCCTCGAAATAAAGGAGTGTCTAATTTACAACCTTCTATTGCCTTTTTTATAATTTTTTGTATTTCATCGCTAAGCGGGACAACTTTGTTTTTGCCAATAGTCAGATATTGTTTATTTTTCACATCTCGAACTTTTAGCTCTAGTATGTCTTTCAGATAAATCCCTGTATTAATTGATAAGACAAAAAGCAAGTATCCTCTGAATTCTTCCTTACTTAGAAACAAATCTTTCATTTTTTGTATTATTTCTTTGTCTTTTATAGGTAGACTTGCCTTCACGACTCACTAAACTTCCTGAGATTACTCTCGCTTACATCACTTCTTTTACAACAAATTAAGTCAAATGTTGCCTTATTCTTTCTTAACTTCAACTCATACTCTACCACAAACTTTCAAAGATTTATAGTTATCTCAAAAAATGTTATCAAAATAGCAAAATAAATTAATATTAATTTTTGAAACTCAATAATAACAGTCTTTTCCAGAATTGATAACATTTGACTTAAATTGTTGCCTTAATTTTTTGTTATCAAACACTGTGTATAAGAGCTTTTACAAGATAAAATTATTGTAGCTATCTTCGATTTGTGCTTGTTCTATTCCAATGTATCTTAGTGTAATTTCAGGACTAAAATGGTTAAATATTTTCTGTAACATCACAACATCTTTAAACTTTTGGTAATGATGATAGCCAAATGTTTTTCTGAGAGTATGTGTTCCGACAGTTTCTTCTAATCCAGCTTCTTTGCATGCTCTATTTATAATTTTATAAGCGGCTACTCGTTCTAAGCGATTTTTGAATTTAGTAACAAACAAAGGTTCTTTAATTTTTCTACCTTTGGTAAATTCTGCTAACATTGGTTTCAATTTGACATTAATTGGGAATTTTTTAAATTTACCTGTTTTCTTTTCTGTAATTTGGATATAATTACGACCTTTTACATCTCCAACATTAAGTGCTAAAATATCCGAAATTCTTAATCCACAGTTAGTTCCTATTGTAAAAAACAACAAATCTCTTTTGTTTTTAGATAAAATTTTCTCAATCTTTTTTAAATCTTCAATTTTTCTAATTGGTTCTACTGTACTCAAAGTGTACTCCTTTCTTTTAATTCCAACACCCCCTTTTTACTTTAAATAACCTATAACTGCAGTAATAAATTTCAAGTATTTAATTTATGCAGTGTTATAAATATGATTTTAGAAATAAAATAAAACCAATCTGCACCTTGAAAATTTGAAAAAGAGAATTTTGAAAAATTTTTGATAAAAATGAGCCAAACTTTAACAATAAAAATTCTCTAAATAAAATCACATGCTGAAAAACCGCCCTATTGAGGCGGTTTTTGTAAATTCTATCTTCACTTATTCTCTAAGTTCCGACTAAAAAAAACGGAGAAGGTGGGATTCGAACCCACGGTACAGGTAACCCCATACAACACCTTAGCAGGGTGCCGCCTTAAGCCTACTCGGCCACTTCTCCAAGATTCATCGTATTTAGTTATCATTCTCCGACTTGCGGATTACTGAAACTATTGTACCATAAATATTTTTTTTCGTAAATACCCCATTGTTTTTCTTCCATTTCCCTCCAGTTTTCTCCACTATCCTTACTATTGACCATAAATATTGCTTGACTTAAGATATTAGTAATATTATTAGAGAGGTTTATTTTATTATGATTGAAATGAAAGTTATGGGTATTGCCCTTGATACAAGAACTGGTTCTCCTATCGTTGTCCTTCACGACAAAGAAAATAGACGTGCTTTACCTATCTGGATTGGCTCTGCTGAAGCTAGCTCTATCATCAGAAAAATCGAAAACTTATCCGTTACCCGTCCAATGACCCACGATTTGATAATTAGCATTATTGAAAAAACTGGCTATAAACTTTCAAAAGTTGAAATTAATGACGTTGAAAAGGAAACTTACTACGCAACAATCTTTTTAGAAGATTCTGAAGGTAAAGAAATTGAAATCGATTCTCGTCCATCAGATGCTATCGCTGTTGCAATAAGAATCGATGCACCTATTTTTGTTACAGCAAATGTTCTTTCTAACGGCTCTGTTTCGACTGATAGTGCTAAAGATGCAGAAGAAGCTGAAGAATTTAAAAACTTTGTACAAAGCATTAAGCCTTCTGATTTTGCAAGACTTATGAAGGATAATGATCACCACGAAAGCGATCAATAATGAATCAACAAGATCTCATAAAAAAATGCAAAATAAACAAAGACGCAATTGATACTCGCCCCTTCAAGGACGAGTATTCTTCTACTGTCGTTATGCGACACAAATCGAACAACAAATGGTTTGGATTAATCTTCACAATGGACAATGAGCTTTGCATAAATCTCAAATGCCCACCAGATTTAATACCAATTCTGAAAGACCAATTCACCTCTGTCAAACCAGCATGGCATATGAACAAAAAGCATTGGTGTACTATTGAAGTTAATAATATTCCTCCTGAAACGCTCTCAGAACTTATCAAAATATCTTTTGAAATTACCGCCCCCAAGAAAAAACGTTAAGATTGTAAAAATATTTTATAAAAATGAAAAATCTCCAACATTCAATCCTTTATTAATTTGAGAGAGATTAATTATGTTTAACAAAATTGACGAAATACAACGACAATACACTTATGCAGTGCAACCTGTCAAATTATTTGAAACACAGAATTCAAACTTGGCACAAAAAAGCTCATTTGATTTTATAAATCAAATGCAAAAAAGCGGAAATAATCCATTTCACCCAGACGTTTCAAACTCATATAAAGGAGGCAAACTTGATATTATGGGTTAATTAAGCAACCCAAACGTTGTTTGGGGTATGATAACCAGCCAATAAAGGTGTTCCATCAGAATTTTTTGTAGGAACAGTGTCCGTTATTACAGGGGCTTTTTCATACGGAATAGCTGCATAACCAGCAGTTTTATAAGCCTTTGGAGCCACAACAGCTTTAGAAGCATTAACACTCCGAGTGCCAGTAAGCCCCAAGAAAGATGAAATTAAATTTTTCCCTAAATCAACAGCCATAAACGCCTCAATTTTTCCCTTATATATTATTTAAGTATATTTTTGAACAAAAATTGATTAATTTATAGTGTATTATTAAGGAATATTAACCCGAATTACATCAAAAAGAAATTATTACTGTAATTTGGCTTAAAAATAGGTCTATTAAAATTCAATTTTGGAGGTTCTCCATAGTCAAAACTTTTTTCTTTTTTGTCCTTAAATCTTGTCAATCCAACGGCAGGGACTTCATCTTTAATAAAAAACTTTAACAATTCCAACATATACACTTCCTTCTTTTTTTGTGTATAATGTTTTTAATGGAATTTGAGAAAAAGTCAAAAAGGAGATAACACTATGGCAGAAAAAGTTACAAAGGAAATGAATATTTTAGAAATCGCACAAAAACACCCAGAAAGCATTGAAGTATTTCACAGATATGGTTTAGGTTGTATTGGTTGTGCAGCAGCTAGATTTGAAAACTTAGAAGCTGGTGCAAAAGTTCACGGATATGACCCAGATGCAATGGTTGCAGATATCAATGCTTTGATTGAAGCTGTTGAATAAGGTTTTCTATAATAAATATTTAAATTTAAAGACGGCGGAAACAAAATGTTTCCGCCGTCTTTATTATTTAACTTCTTTTTTATCAATTATTTTTTCAAAAAACCTGCCATTGTTGGAGCATTTGTTGGAATACTACTTGCTGAAACAGGCTTCACATCCATTTTTTGAGAAGCATCAACTTTCGCATTAGAATTAGCATCAACTTCATTAGCTTTACCTTCAGCTAGAGCTTTTTCTTGAGCCTTACGTTTTTCTGTCATTTTTTCGCAGAAATCTGTAAGCCACATAATCAAACCAGGAACAAATACAATTGTTGATAAGAAACCGAATGTTGAGTTACATGTCTTAGCTCGTTTCAACAAACCGTTATTGCCATCAAATGACTTATACAATTTTTTGATTAATTCATCTTTATTTTCGTTAGCAACCTTCAAAGCTTCACGAATTTCACCAGAAGTAGCTTCCGCAAAAGATTTTCCTTTTACATTTTTAACGATTTCACTAACTGTTGCGTGGATATTTTTATCGATTGAGAATGCTTTTTTGATATTACCGCCACTATTTTCAATGAAGTCCATAAAGCCATTGATTCCGCCTTTATAATCTTCAATATTAGTGTATTTAGACATCAATTGTTTACTTGACAAGATACTATGGTGAGTATCGTTAGGATTCAAGTAATCGAGAGTTCTTTGGAATACATTTCTTCCGTTTTCAGTCTTAGAATTAAGTGCAAGACCAGTAACTTTAGTAAATCCATCTGAGAACAATCTAGCAAGTGCTTTTGCACCAAATAACAAAGCTGTGAAAGCAGTCATATCTCTAACTACGATTTCACCATAATCGTACTTGTCAGATGCGTTGTGAAGTCTTGGAGGAATACAGAAGCCATATAATAAAACAGGCATTGCTGTACCAGAGATGATTGGTCCGTGAAGTTCAAAAATATCAGAAATAGATTTTGCATGTTTTCCATTGATAACTTTATCACCAACTTTTTCCATAAAGCCAGCCATACCACCAGTAAATGCTACATCTTTTTTCTTTTCATCAGCTTTTTCTGAATTTTTAGCTTGTTGATTTTGAACTGGTGCATCTGCTTCATCTTCATCAGCAAAAGCTAAGTTCTTACCTTTTGAACCCATGTTGTATAATTTAGGGATTTGAGTATAGAATGCAGCAACCGCACCAAACAAACCTAAGTTTGTAAATACTCTTGTACCCATTCTTCTGCTTGTAAAGTGTTTTACAGCATCTTCAATAGAAGAAGTAGCATCTTTTGTCAAAACTTTTTTCACATTGTTGGCAGCATCACCAAAGTAATCTCGCATTGCGTTAGCTAAATCAGCGATATTACCACCTTTCAATTTTCCTTTTGAAGAAGTGATTTTAACACCCATTTCGTTAACAGTACCGCCAACTCTATTTTTCATCAAACGCATAAATTCATCTTCTACGGTACCACCAAGCTCTTTAACACTTTGAGCTTTAGCTTTTTTATTGAGAGATTTATCTGATAAGATTTCTTCAATCTTAAGTTGTCTTTGAGTTAATTTTTCGGCTGCTTGTTCAATTTCGGCTTTAGTCATTCGTTCAGATTCTTTGATTCTAGAATCTTTATTTACTGTATTTTCGATAACTTCCGAGAATACATCTTTGTAGAATGCTGTTTTGTCTGCATTACCAGCTTTTATTGCATCTACGTTATCTTTAGCAAACTTAGTGAAATTCGATTGTAAGCTGTCTAGGTAATCAAGTCTAACATTATTACCTGTGCCATAATGTTTTTTAATATAGTTAAGCATGAAGTAAGGAATAGCAAATGCACTAGGTCCAGTGATAAGTTCACGTAAACCTTCTTTACGAGCGTAAGCCCAGTTCAATTCACGTTTTGGCTTACCATTTTCGTCCATGATAACATTGCCATCTTCGTCACGTTTTTTCTTTCCGCCACGCAACAACCCTTTACCAACACGAGGGGCAATAAAACCAAGTCCGTCCTGAATAATAAATGAAGCAGCGTAGCCTCCAGCTTCAATGAAATCCATTGTAGAAACAATCATGTTTCCACCAGTAAAAGCAACCTTGTTATTGTTATGTTTAACATTTGGGTTTACAGCTTTTATTTTTTGAGCATTATTATTCTTTGTATTTATACTTGGTATGATTGGTTGTACTGACATAATCCCTACTAATTTAAAATCTTCTACAAAATAAAAAAAACAACAAATCTTTCTAAATTGCCATTTTTCTTGGGTAATGTTTCAAAAGTTTTACATTTTATAATATAAACTTTTAGAACAAGTGTACTTATTATACTTAATCGTAAAAAAAATTTCAAGTTATTTACTACAATTATAACATTTCGTAACAAAAATAAATTTCTCTCGTTTGACAGAACACCATATCCACGCTACACTACTGGAATGGAAGTTAATGTAATTGGTGCAGGTTTAGCGGGTTCAGAAGCCGCATTACAACTTGCAAAAAGAGGATTTAAAGTAAATTTATACGAAATGCGTCCTTGCGTAAAAACAGGAGCTCATACAACAGAAGATTGTGCAGAATTTGTATGCTCTAATAGTCTTGGTTCATACGATACTACAAACGGAAGCGGACTCCTTAAACACGAAATGGAAATCTTAGGCGGAGAACTTATTGAGATAGCTAAAGCCTGCCAAGTTCCAGCAGGAAACGCATTAGCAATTGACAGGCACAAATTTTCACAAACCGTAACCGAAAGAATTGAACAAAATCCAAATATCAATTTAATTAGAGAAGAAGTTACTAAAATCCCAAACACTCCAACAATCATAGCTTCTGGACCATTAACAAGCTCTAATTTTACGGATTCAATCAAAGAATTTACGAAAAGTGAATATTTACACTTTTTTGATGCGATTGCACCAATTGTTGAAATCGACAGTATAAATTTTGATATCGCATTTTGGGCAAGCAGATATGAAAAAGGCGAAGCTTCATACATCAATTGTCCAATGAACAAAGAACAGTATGAAAAGTTCTATAATATATTGATTAATGCCCCACGCATTGAGCAACACGACTTTGAAAAAGGGGCTAAATTTTTTGAAAGCTGTTTACCTATTGAAGTTTTAGCTTCTCGTGGAGTTGACACCCTTCGCTTTGGGCCAATGAAGCCAATCGGTTTAATCGATAAAAGAACAGGCGAAAAAAATTACGCAGTTGTACAACTACGTCAGGATAACTCCGCAAAAACACTATTCAACCTCGTAGGCTTCCAAACTAATTTAAAATGGGGTGCTCAAAAAGAACTACTACAATCAATTCCAGGACTTGAAAATGTAAATATAGTAAGATATGGAGTTATGCACAGAAACACCTTCATTAACTCTCCGAACTTACTTTCTCCAACTCTACAAACAAGAGAAAGAAAAGATTTATTCTTTGCAGGGCAAATTACTGGAACTGAGGGTTATACAGAATCAATCGCCTCTGGGCTTTTGGCAGGGATAAATATGGCAAAACTTCTAAATGAAGAACCATTATTAGAACTCCCATTAGACACAATGCTGGGAGCTTTGACCCACTATATTACAAACCCAGAACACAAAAACTTCCAACCAATAAACTCAAATTGGGGAATAGTTCCACCCGTTGAATTACCCAAAAAAGAACGTAAAAATAAAAAACTCAAGGGCGAAATGATGGCTAATCGAGCAATAGAATCATTAAAAAAATATTTGAGTTAAATATTTTCACTTACAAATTTTAAGCAGATAACACAAGCATTTCCAACTCTTGTCAAGTGTAAAACTAACCCAAGTGGCTAGTCGTATTTTTACTTACGTAAAAATACGGATGTTTACAGAACTTGAATAAATTGGTATAATGATAAAGTTGGTTAAGGCTCACGCTCAGGAGAATAAAAACTCCCAAAAGTTTTAAACTTTTTGATGGTAAAGCTGTTTGCCAACTCGACAAAGCGAGTTTCTTACGTAATGCTTGAAAATCACTCCTTTTTGTCTTAAATTTGGGTTATGTATAACGATTACAAAACAGTTTTAGACGAATTAAAAGAACATTCGCACTTCAGAAATTTGAAAAATTTTGAGGGGAAAGATGAAAAATACATCTACTTTAAAGGAGAAAAACTTCTGAATTTATCCTCAAATAATTACCTCAATTTCGCAGATAACAAAGAAATTACGCAAGAATTTTTAGACTTTGCAGGAGATAAATTTTCGCTAGGAAGTGCTTCTGCTAGACTTTTAACGGGAACATTACCTGTTTACAAAGAATTGGAAGAAATGTTATCTTCTTTGTACAAAAAAGAAGCAACACTGCTTTATAACAGCGGATACCACGCAAACGTAGGAATATCCAGTGCATTAAACAGAAAAGGAGATGTAATCTTTTCTGACAAGCTTAATCACGCTAGTATTATTGACGGCATGAAATTGTCAGAAGGAAAGTTTTTCAGATTTCCGCACAACAACATGACCGCACTCGAAAATCTTCTTGAAAGAGAAAGAAAAAATTTCAACAACGCATTCATCATTACAGAGAGTGTATTTTCGATGGATGGGGATATTGAAGACCTAAAAAAAATTGTTGAACTCAAGAAGAAATATAATTGCATTATGATTATAGATGAAGCCCATGCTTTCGGAGTTTTTGGAGAAAAAGGTCTTGGTGTTGCAGAAAAGTTAGGAATTATAAATGACGTAGATTTAATCGTCGGAACTTTTGGAAAAGCTGTTGGTTCAATGGGAGCATTCGTTACAGGTCCCAAAATTTTGATTGATTTTTTGATAAACAAATCTAGACCTTTTATATTTTCAACTGCACTTCCGCCAATAAATATTGCTTTTTCAAAGTGGATTATTGAAAACAAATTTCCAACAACAAAAGCTAAAAGAGAGAGAATGCTCACAATTGCAAAAAAATTCGGAAGTGAAAGCCATATAATCCCAGTTATTATTGGTGAAAATAAAGAAACTGTGGATTTGTGCGAAGTTTTATTCCACAATGGATATTTCACCCTTCCAATTCGCCCTCCGACCGTACCTGTCGGGACTTCAAGACTCAGATTATCTTTAACCTCTGAAATTGAAGAAAATGAATTACTGATTTTAAAGGAGAAAATTGATGAAGTCTTGTTGGCTAAATAATCAAAATAACGAAAATTTAATAGTATTTTTTGCGGGTTGGAGTTTTGATGAAAAGCCATTTAAATTTTTGCAATGCAACGATTTTGACGTACTTTTCGTATATGATTACAATGATTTTAAACTTCCAGAGGAATTAAAAAACATAAAAAATTATAAGCATAAGTATCTTATAACTTGGTCAATGGGAGTATTTGTTGCAAATTTATTCAAAAATTTATTTTCCGATTTTGAATACAAAATGGCAATCAATGGAACAATTTCACCTGTCGATAATGAATTTGGAATCCCAATAAAAATGTTTGAATTGACACTTAAACATGCAAAAATAGGACTTGAAGGAAAGTTTTATAAAAATGTTTTTCAAACAGAAG
>OHBM01001638.1_pt1 | contig 16044 bp, 16 predicted proteins | sample 1577251 | NCBI WGS metagenome assembly OHBM01 (sample SAMEA3541557, study PRJEB24748) | human gut metagenome | biome: human gut; feature: human-associated habitat; material: faeces | place: China | collected 2012 | reverse complement strand
TGGATGCCCATCTCAATGGCAAGGCGCAGCTTCGTGCCGACACCGTCCGTGCCGGAGACAAGGATCGGATCATCGGAGAGCTCTTCTTTCAGGCGGAAGAGTCCGCCGAATCCGCCAAGATCCCCCATGACGCCGCGGGTATAGGTCGCCTGTACGGATTTCTTGATCAGCTCTACTTCTCTTTCTCCTGCATCGATATCGACGCCGGCTTCTGCATAGGTCAGGCCTTTCTTCTTTTCAGCCATAGTTCCTCCGTGTATAAATATATAAATAAAGATGTTAGAAATGGGTTCAGCAGGTTCTATAGGTTCTGAGGGTTCAATGGAAATGGTGCGGCGCATAAATCAAAGCGCCGCATTATTATATGAGGCAATGCCCGCAGCTGGCATGCAATACCGAGGCATCGATTGAAATGCCTGCTCATCTCTCCATTTTGCCAGTAGCACAAAGATTCCTCGACTTCGCTCGGAATGACGATACGAGAAAAACGATACATGCACTTAGCATGCTGTCCGCTTCGTGGCACCTTGTCCTGCGCCACAAGCAGGAAACCTAATCCCTAATTCCTAATCCCTAGCCACTAATTTATCAGCTATTCCTCATCATCCATGCTTCCGAGGCCGTTGTGCGGAACTTGTTCCGGATAGATGCCATCGAAGCAGGCGAAGCACATATCTTCCTTTTTGATGCAGGAAATCGACTCTGCAAGCCCTTCCTGGGAAAGGTAGTGCAGGGCATCCGCGCCGATCATGGAGCAGATCTCTTCTGTCGAATACTTCGCTGCGATAAGCTGCTTTCTTTCCGCGGTATCGATACCGAAGAAGCAGGGATACTTGACTGGCGGCGAACTGATACAGAGCTTGATCTCCTTGGCGCCGGCATTCTTCAAAAGGTTAATGATGATGCCGCTCGTCGTGCCGCGGACGATGGAGTCATCGATCAATACGATGCGTTTCCCTTCGACATTCATGCGGATCGGGTTCAGCTTCATGCGGACAGCGCGTTCACGCTTTTTCTGCCCAGGCTGGATGAAGGTACGGCCCATGTACTTATTCTTGAGCAGCCCTTCTACGAAGGGGATGCCGGAAGCAGCAGCATAACCAAGAGCAGCGACATTGCCGGAGTCCGGGACGCTCATGACGACGTCTCCGTCGAAGCGGCATTCTTCCCAGAGCTTCCTGCCCATATTGAGGCGAGCCTGATAAATGTCCTGTCCATTCATGATGGAGTCCGGACGGGCAAAATAGATGTATTCAAAAGAGCAGATGCCATGTTTATGCGCATCGACCGGACAGTACATGGTGGAACGGACGCCATTGTCATCGATGGAAACGATTTCACCCGGAAGGATGTCACGGACGAATTTGGCATCGATGGCATCCAGCGCCGGCGTCTCCGAAGCCAGGACCCAGCCCGTTTCGGTCTTGCCGAGGACGAGCGGGCGATAGCCGAAGGGATCGCGGCAGCCATAGAGCGCCTTATTCGTGCAAGCGACGATCGCATATGCGCCGTGGATCTCATCCATCAGTTCTTTGAATTTTTCTTCTTCGGTCGGACGGCGGCTTCTTGCCAGCAGTTTAATGATGACTTCTGTATCCATCGAAGTTGAGAAGGTAGAACCTTCCAAAAGGAGGCGGCGGCGAAGATTCAGTGTATTCACCAGATTGCCGTTATGCGCGAGTGCCATGGGGCCACTGATGCTGTCTGCCTGCAGCGGCTGGACATTCGCCGGGATGGAAGAGCCGGTCGTGGAATAGCGCACATGGCCGATGCCGATGTGCCCTTCCTTTTCCGGCAGATCGCGGAATACTTCCGTTACAAGTCCCATGCCGCGGAAGGTCTCCATCTCCTTGCCGTCAGTGACGGTGATACCGGCACTTTCCTGCCCGCGGTGCTGCAGGGCAAAGATACCATAGTACACTTCATGCACCGCCGACAGATCCTGGTCGAAAATGCCGAAGACGCCGCACTCTTCATGGGGTTTGTCATCATAAATTTCTGTACCTTTGTACATTCGGGAATTCTCCTATACATATAAATGGTGACTGGTCACCAGCTTCTAGTCCCCAATCTTAAAATTTTTCGCCAGTCAGAAGTTCATAGGCTTCTTTATAGATGCCGATGGTCTTATCGATGATCTCCTGCGGTACGGTATCTCCCGGATGAGCCTTCAGATAGTCTCTTACAAACTGCTTGTCATAGGAAGGCTGTCCATGGCCTGCTTCATAGCCCTTTGCCGGCCAGAAGCGGGAGTTATCCGGTGTCAGCATTTCATCGCCGAGGATGATATTTCCATTTTCATCGAGACCGAATTCAAATTTCGTATCCGCGATGATGATGCCTCTTTCCAGTGCATAGTCCGCGCACTTGTTGTAAAGAGCCAAGGTCAGTTCAGACAGCTTTTCCATGTATTCCTTGCCTTTGCCCGGGAAGAAACGGTTGACCCATTCTTCGCCTTCTTCCATGGAAATGTTCTGGTCATGTTCACCCGCCGGTGCTTTGGTGGATGGGGTGAAGATCGGCTGCGGAAGCTTCTGGCATTCCTTTAGTCCTTCCGGCAGCTGGATGCCGCAGACTTTGCCGTCCTTCTGATAGCCTTCCCAGCCAGAACCGGTGATGTAGCCACGGACGATGCATTCGACCGGGATCATGTCGAGCTTCTGTGTCTTCATGGAGCGGCCTTCAAATTCCGCGGTCTGGAAGAATTCCGGCATATCTTTGGTATCGATGGAGATCATATGATTCGGCACGATGTCTTTTGTGAGATCGAACCAGAACTTGGACATGCGGTTCAGCACACAGCCTTTTTCCGGGATCGGGCATTTCAGGATGTTGTCAAAAGCAGAAATGCGGTCTGTACAGACCATGACGAGGCTGTCGCCCAGATCATACAGTTCACGAACTTTGCCGGATTTGAATGGTTTGTATTCTTTCATTGGTATTCTCCTTTGGGACTTCGTATCGTTTATTCAATCATAGTAAGACTAGTGACTAGGGATTAGGGATTAGGGACTAGGGATTAGGGATTAGGAACCGGGGACTAGAGACTAAAAGATCGTAAGGCTGGAAGACATCTGACGTCTAATGTCTAATGTCTCAGGCAGGCATCGCCCCATATATATTCGCGGCGTTTCTATCTTTTTATGCGCCGCACCGCCATTTCGCATTTCTCATTTCTAATTTCTCATTCAATCAAGGCTTTCATCCGCCTTCAAAGGACGACCCGCCCCTCGGGCTAACCCTGACTTCTTATCTTCCTAATTCCTTCTGCAGTTTTGCGTCTTTTTCAAAAATTTCTTTGGCTGCCTTTTCACGATAGGCTTTGTATTTCTGGAAAAGATCCGGATCCGATACCGCACCGATCTCTACAGCGAGGAAGGCTGCATTCTTGGTGCCATCGATCGCCACTGTAGCGACCGGGATCCCGGAAGGCATCTGCACGATAGAGAAAAGCGCATCCATACCGTCGAGCTTGGCGCCGGAAAGCGGTACGCCGATGACCGGCTTCAGTGTCAGGCTGGCTACGACACCCGGCAGAGCCGCTGCCATACCAGCGCCTGCGATGAAGGCGCCGACGCCCTTTTCTTCTTCTGCGGCTACAAAGTCTGCGAGCTTTTTCGGCGTGCGGTGAGCCGATGCGATCGTCACGTCATAAGTGACCCCGAAGTCGTCAAGAATGGAAAATGCCTTCTTCATGACCGGCAGATCGGAATCACTCCCCATAACAATCCCTACATGCATGATGATTTCCTCCCTCTTATGGCATGCGCCATAAAACAAAAATACTCCTCTGTAAATCAGCTGTGCATCAGACGCACAGCCCCTCTACAAAGGAGTTTTCTATGAGATACTCTTATAAGGATGGCATGGCAAAGGCACAAGGGCGCAAGCATGCCTGCCATGTGGCACTTGTTTCCGCAAAGCCAGCTGCTGTACGACATCTTTGCTCCCTCCTGCATGATAGAAAAAGCCTGCGCCCTTCTACTGCACAAGCCAGCTATCCATGCCCCTCTCAACCATGAAATATCCTTAATCATTCTAATATTTCTATTTTCTCTTGTCAATGATATCGAGTGCTTCTGCGACCTCTTGCGTATAGAAATCGCAAAATATAATGGGAGAGTAAAGTGCAGTTTAGAAATCCCAATCTGCCGCTATTGATACTCTCATAGCTTGTGATTTGAGATTTATAATTTGCCGGCAGAACCAACGGCGATGCGCGCATTGACATGACGAAAAAGGGGGGATCGGGGAAAGACCGGTCTCCTAGTCTCTTCGTCTCCTGCCGCCACTTGGCAGGAGACCCTTCTCCTCTTCATATGCATCGAGCGTGTCATTGTATTCCTTTTCCGTCAATGCCTTCATGATCTCACGGCGAAGCGCCGTCGCCTGTGGCAGACCATTGAAATAGCGGCTCGCATGCGCGCGCATTTCGCGGACCGCCGCATACTCTCCTTTCTCAAGGACAAGACCGTGGAGATGCTCCCGGGACATAGCAAGGCGCATTTCCCAGGAGGGCGGATCCATGATCTCTCCCGTCTCCAGATACGTATCGACGGCTTTGAAGATCCACGGATTTCCCCACGCCGCGCGGCCGATCGCGACCGCGGCGCAGCCTGTCTCCTCCATAAGGCGCTTCGCTGACGGCCCATCTACCACGTCGCCGTTGCCGATGACGGGAATGTGTACGGCAGACACTACCTTCGCGATCATCGCCCAGTCAGCCTCTCCCTGATAGAAGTCCTCCCGCGTCCTGCCATGCACGGTGATCGCTTGAGCGCCGGCCTCTTCGACCGCGCGTGCAAGCTCTATGCAGTTCTCCGTGTCCCGCGACCACCCGAGACGCATTTTCACAGTGACCGGCACATGGACGGCCTCTGTCATCGCCTTCACGATAGACTGGGCCAGAGGGATATTCTTCATCAGTGCAGAACCATCGCCATTCTTGACCACCTTCTGCATGGGACAGCCCATATTGATATCGATGATGTCCGGCCCTGCCTTTTCCATTTCCTTCGCACCGAGCGCCATGATCTCCGGATCGCTTCCGAAGAGCTGCAGTGCGACCGGGTGCTCGCCGGGATCGATCTTCAGCATATCCTCGGTCTTTTCATTTTTATAATACAGGCCCTTGGCACTGACCATTTCCGCCGTCGTCAGTGCAGCTCCCATACGATGGGCAATGACGCGATACGCGAGGTCGCTCACGCCCGCCATCGGGGCGAGCAGCGCCCAGCCGTCCAGCCGGACGGCTCCGATACTTGGTTTCTTATACATGTTGATTCTCCGAATAATTGTTGGTTGATAGTTGTTTGGAAATATGGATAGGATTAGCCCATGAGGCGTGCCATCCCTTGACTGCGTTTGAAAGCCTCGCTTGAATGAGAAATGAGAAATGGTGGTGCGGCGCATAAAAATATAGAAGCGCCGCAGAATATAAATAGGGCGATGCCCGTAGAATTCTTGATCGCAGGTTTCCCGTTTGCGGTTTCCAGACATCGACTGTGCGACCGCGAATGACAAAGATTTCTCGCTTGCGCTCGAAATGACGATACGGGGGCTGACATCTCCCAGTCACTAGTCACTCCTAATCCCTAATCCCTAGCCACTAGCTACTCATCCCTGCTTTCACACATCCATCGTTTATCAGTCTGCAAAGAAGATTTCTCGACTTCGCTCGAAATGACGATACGAGGATACCATTCGCACAACTTTCCGAATTCCCCAATCCCTAGCTACCAGTCACTTCTCACTATACTTTTTCAAAAAGGCTTTAAAGAAGCTGACCGGCACTCCGAGATGCTCAGTCGGCATGCGTTCATCGACCTGATGCGCTTCGCCCCACTGCTCCGTCTTCAGGCGGCCGCTGAAACGAAAAACATTATCCGATACCTTCGCGTAATTTCGAGAGTCAGACGCCCCCAGCATGAGATTCGGCACGATGAGGGTTTCCTTGCCGAAGATATCATAGATGGTCTCGCTCATCAGATGGTATGCTTCACTTTCGACACTGCCAGCCGGTTTCGGATCCTCTGCGAAAGTCGCTTTCACCTGTACATCACAGGGCATGATGGACTCCAGATAGTGCTTGACCGATTCCACCGTATCCCCCTGCAGGATGCGCACGCTCATCGTGGCTTCCGCATGAGAGGGCAGAACATTCGCCTGTGCGCTCGCTTCTGCCATGGTCACAGCGAAGGTCGTGTGGAGCTTCGCATCCAGCTCCCGGTCGTGCTTCGCCAGCTTCACAATATCATCCCAGTGCTTCTTGGGATGCGCGTAGAGCTTTGCGACTTTCTTATCTGCGACAGATTCCGCCAGCGCTTTCAGGTGCGCTTTCACCAGCGGGGTCAGGCGATAGGGCATCGGGCGGGCTTCCACGGCGGCTATCGCGCGAGCGACATCCCCCAGCACAGTCCCATTCCCCGGTTTGCTGGCATGACCGCCTGCCCCCTCCTTATAGAGGACATATTCATTCGGTGCTTTTTCTGCCAGCCCCACCAGCGCTACGGGACGTTCATTTCCATGGTATCCGACAGCTTCTACATGCCCGCCTTCATCGAAAATACAGTACGCCTTGACACCGTGGTCTTCGAGATACTTCGCCGCAAGTACAGAGCCCTTCTTGTCATCGGTGCACTGCACCTCTTCATCGTGACCAAAAGACAGATAGATATCGAAATCAGGATCAAAGCCTTCTTCCAGAAGCTCTGTGATCGCATCCATTTCCGATGTCAGGACCGACTTGCAGTCCTCTGTGCCGCGTCCATAAAGGCATCCATCCGCGATCTCGCCGGCAAAGGGTGGATGGCTCCACTGCTCTTCATGCGGCGCAGGCACTACATCCTGATGCGCCATGAAAATGACCGGCTGCTTTTCCGCATGCGATGACTTCCAGTGGAAAAGCAGGCTTGCCTTCCCGATCGTCGTGACTTCGAGCTTTTCAAAAATCAAAGGATAGGCTTCCTGCAGAAACCGGTGCAGCCTGTCAAACTCGCTCCAGTCCGTGCTCGCATCATTGACCGAGGAAACGGTCGGGATCTGGACGATGCCCTGCAAGTGGGCGATGTATTCTGTATGTTCCATATGTACCTCCGAAAAAACAAGAGGGGCATTCCTGCCCCTCCTTATTTTATTACATTATTATAGGGAATGATAGTGAAAAAATAGGTCTCAGAAAATTCACCCTCTTCGATCACTATTTTTTCAACTGATCGAAGAGGTCTCTGTGATACTACTTTTCGGAAATCTTCTTCCGTGTGCCATCCTTGGAGCGTTTTTCGAGAGCCGCTTCGATCTCATCAGCCAGCTTCTGTTCATTCTTGTTCACGATGACGACAGTCTCATTGACTTTGAATGGAAAGAGCTGCAGCAGCAGCGATGGCAGCAAATTTCAGAGATGTTTTCATGAGGTATTCCTCCTTGAGTACATGATATACGAAAGACTTGATTACGGCTGGCCCTCTGACTCCTGACAGCCATCATGACTTCTTATAAAACTGATGAAAAGCAGGAGACGAAATGCCGATGAAGAGCAGGCAGCCTGCCAGACCCCATTTCAATTCATCGAGTTCTCTTGCGATCAGCTTGCCCATTCTTCCTCATCCTTTCTTTGCCAAACAAAAAGCTCTCATCCCATAAGGGACGAGAGCCATAGCTTCGTGTTTCCACCCAATTTCATATACCTGTCACCAAGTATACCTTACAAGGTTCTAACAAACCCCTGGCTCTGTATCGGGAGCTCCCGGAAGACCTACTGTCCTTTCAGCCTTACATGCTCAGAAATGCACTTCATCATCCTATCCGTGTCCGCTCTCACTCTCCGGACTCGCTTGACCGTCTTCCGATTGACTACTCTTTTCTTCATAGCACTTATCGATGCACATAAGGTAGCATAATGAAAAAGAAATGTCAAATGGTTTTGGGGAAAGAACGCGAAATCCAGAGCAGCTGATGTCTCATGCAAGTCCTGCAAGCGGAAGAGGCGAGGAGCCCTCGGAGAAGACGGGAGCAGGCCTTTCCGCTTCACCTTCCCTCTCAAGGACACGACGCAGGAATTTTCTGGTTTCCTCCTTCTGCGGACGAGTGAATACCATCTCCGGTGCGCCTTCTTCTACAATGAGTCCGTCTTTCATGAAAATGACTTTCGAAGCCGCCTCTTTGGCAAATTTCATTTCATGCGTCACGACCACCATGGTGACGCCTTCTGATGCCAGTTTCTTCATGACCTTCAAGACGCCGCCCACCAGCTCCGGATCCAATGCTGAGGTCGGTTCATCAAAGAATATCACTTCCGGCTTCACCGCAAGCGCTCTGGCGATGCCGACACGCTGCTGCTGCCCGCCGGAAAGCTGAGAAGGGTAGTAGTCCTTCCGATCCGCAAGACCGACTTCTTCGAGTGCTTCCAGCGCAATTTGCCGCGCCATTTCTTTTTTCATTCCTCGTCCGACAGTCAGCCCGAGCATCACATTTTCCAGTGCCGTTTTATTCGCAAAAAGATTATAGCTTTGGAAAACGAAAGCTGTATTCTTTCTCACCCAGGAAATATCCACCGGTCTGGCTTTCTTCAGGTCCAGTGATTTCCCATCAAAGTCCATCTCGCCGCCGTCCGCTTTTTCCAAAAAGACCAGACTGCGAAGGAGCGTGGTCTTCCCCGAGCCGGATGGTCCCAGAATGACGATGACATCCCCCTTATTGACCTTCATAGAAACGTCTCTAAGGACATGATTCTTACCAAAGCTTTTCTTCACATGTGAAATTTCCAGCATAATTACCCCTCCTCGCCGGCAGTGCGGTACCAGTTTATTTTTATTTCAAACAGTTTGTAAATCACCTGCACCACGCTGCAGATGACAAGATACAGGATAAAGACTTCCAGATACGCTTCAATATAGTTATAGCCATACGCCGCCTGGATCTTAGCCATGGCCATAATGTCCTTCACTCCGATAAAAAAGGCAAGCGACGTTCCTTTGATCAGGTTCACTGTCAAGTTGCAAAGATTCGGCACCGCAGAAGAGAGGGCCTGTGGAATAATGACTTCTCGGTAAGTCTGCCAGCGCGACAATCCGATGGTCAGTCCTGCTTCCATCTGCCCATCCGCTACACTGGTGATCGCAGAGCGAAAGATTTCCGACATGAGCGCGATCGTATTCAAAGTAAAGACGATCACTGCATACCATAGAGGATTCACGCCATGAAATACGTCGAATGACAAACCTGCCATTTGAACGAGTGAATGCAAAAGACTAGGAAGCAGTGCATATAGCAGAAGGATCTGCAGCACAAGCGGTGTCCCCCGGATGAATGAAATATAGAGTGTGATCAGTTTCTCTCCCCAGCCTCTCCCCCGTATCCGCCGGTCAGCCAGAAAAAGCGCCGGCAGGAAGGACAGTACCAGTACCAGAAATGTCAGCCCCAGCGTGACCGGGATCGCTTTCAAAAGAAAAGGCAACGCCTTTTCCATAAATGCATAGTCCAACATGCTTGTCCTCCTTTCAGCTCATTCTTCGCTCGTGAGACAATGATGTCTCCAGCTTCAGAAAGCTCCGCTCAATCACGATCGACAGCGCCCAGTATAGGATCATGCTCGCCGTGTAAAGCTCGATCCCATATCCGCCATAATTTTTGGCAATGATCAGATTCGTCCTTCCCAAAAGATCGATGAGTCCGATCGTGTATGCCAGCGCGCTTTCTTTCAAAAGATTGATCACAGAATTTCCAAAATTCGGAAGCGCGATCACGGCCGCCTGCGGCAGCATGACATGGATGAATGCTGATAGCGGAGAGAGCCCGATCGTCACGGCTGCCTCGTATTGTCCTTTCGGCACCGCCAGATAGGCCGAACGGAAAACTTCTGATACATAGGCACCGAAGAGCATCGTGAAAGTGATGATCACAAAGACAGCGCGCGATAAGTCATCGATATCAATAGCAAAAGCAAACTCCATCCACTTGGGCAGACCATAGAAAACTATAAATAGGAGAACAATGGATGGGGTGCAGCGGATCACATACGTATATCCGTCTGCTGCGCACCGAAGCACCTTACGGGAAGAAAGCTTTGCCCATGCAAGCAGCATGCCAAGGATAGATCCCGTCAGGATACTGATCAGCCCCACTTCCAGCGTCACCAGAAGGTACGGCAGCAATGCCGGAATCGATGAGAAAATAACTTCTGGGGAAAATGGTCTATTCTGCATTTTGCGCTCCTTTCTTCCCGTCTTGGCAGGATCACTGCTTGTCTAAGAGTAGATCCAGTTCTTCACCAAAATATTTCTTTTCCAGCTCGGCGATCTTTCCTTCCTTCTTGAGCTCGCCCAGTGCCTGGTCCACTTCCTCGGCCAATTTCGTCTCCTTCTTATTGACAAGAGCATACGTCGGAAGTGCCTTGTATCGGAAGTAGGTCAGCTTATCCTTAAACTGCCCATACGGTGCATCCTTGGCAGTTACATTCTTCTGGTAGGCCAGCTCAATGGAGAAATAGCCATCATAGCGACCTTCCAGCACCCAGCTGTAGGCATCTGCGATCTCGAAATTTTCTGAAGCCTCCAAAGCAATGGGATGATCCGGGTGTGCTGCATTATAATCCGTCACGACCTGATACTGTGCATTCTGCGGAGCGATCGGTACAAGCTTCTTTCCGGCCTTAGCAAAATCATCCAGATTCTTGATCGTATTCGCATCCTCACTGCGGATTGTCACGCCGATCACGCTGGCACCGATGTTATTCTTCGGGAAAATGTATTTCTTTTCGCGGGCCGGCGTCTTCCAGATCCCCTTCGTCCCGATGTCATATTTGCCTGATTCCACCCCGATCAAAAGATCATCGTCAGATGTCGGCACATATTGAAATTCATACTGCGGCAGCTTCTTTTCTACTTCCTTCATGACCGCCACTTCAAGGCCGTCCGATTTGTTGTTATCATCCACGAAATCATAAGGGAAGTAGTACGCTGTATGAGCGACTTTGACTACCTTCTTTCCGCTCTCTGCTGCCGAGGATGCCGCTTGATCTCCGCCGCAGCCAGCCGCTGCGAGAACCACTCCTGCCGCTCCGGCAAGCAGCGCCATTTTTGCTATATTTGTCCATTTCATCATGAAGTCTCCTTTTCTCTGATCCATCTTCATCTGTGTCCATCACTCATTGGCTGCCTCTCGCACCCATTTCAGATGAGAAACCGGTGTATCTCTCGGGATCGTGCAGTCAGCACCAAGGACGACCCCGATCCGCCCAGCTTCGTCCAAAAGCCGTCGGGTTTCTGCCTTGATCGCCTCTTCTGTTCCGCTATAGATCAGATCCTTCTCTGTCTGACCAAAGCCCCCGATCACTGCCTTGCCCTGAAACAGCTTTTTCCCTTCTGAAAGAGATACGCCCTCGACCTTGGCCGCCCAATTCACCGCCAGGAAAGGATACTCTCGATACCAGCTGAGATGATTATGGAAGCCATGATAACCGCAGATATGCAGAATGTTCTCTCCGCCGGCTCTATTGGCTGCTTCCAGAATCTTTTGTTCATAAGGTGCGATGATTGTCCGGTATGCTTCTTCTGTCACTTCATCGTAGCTGATGTTATTGACAGAAAGATAAATCCCATCGACCTTTGCCTCCTCCACCAGTGCTTTGGAAAGCTCTGCATAGTCATCAGAAATCACATCCAGCACATGCGCCAGTTTATTAGGCTCCTGCTTCAGCCAGTCCGAAAGATTGACCGGATGGCCGATCCCGGTCTGCATGAATTCTATGGTCCGTGGGACAGCGAATAAATTATAGAAAAGCGGAGTTTCTTTCCCATATATCGACACTAGTTTTCTGGCATATCGGATCTGCGCGGCAAACCATTCCGACTCTCGCCCCAAAGGGGTGATCGCCATCAGCTCTTTCGGACTATCGACAGCTTTCTGAAGCAATGGATGCGGGTAGCCAAAGAAACCATCCGTCATGATCTTGATCATATCTGCCTCAAAAGCCTGATAGAAATCCGCCTGACCTTCCAATGCCTTCTCTGTCAGCTGCGGATGTGAGAAAGCATCTGCTCCCACCTCGTCCTGCAAAAAATGATGCCAGAATCCCACCGGAATACGATCTGCTTTTTCATTGTGAAAAACGGCTTGTATCAATTCTCTTTTATTCTGTCTCATAGGTATCTCCTTTTCTTGTACCATTATTTTCGATCACTGTCTGTGTCATCTTACATTTTCTACATCGTCTCATCGCTTTACCTCAAATAAAAAAGTCCCAGGAGAAAATATCTCCTGGGACGAGGACTCGTGTTTCCACCCAGATTCGCCATGGGATCACTCCCCTGACCTTATAAGGTACATATCATACCCCTGCGCTGTAACGGGCGTCTCCCGAACGGCCTAGCGGCTTCTGCCTTCGGCCCATTGGCTCCGGAATGCACTTCCATATCCCTATCCATATCCGCTCTCACTGTCCGGACTCGCTTTGCTGGCCTTGGGAAATGTACTCTTTTCCATCCTTGCCTGTATTTTTTTGCTGATTGATCTTATTGGCTCTTGGCCATCTGACTTCAGACAACGGAAAGCCTGTCATGACTTCTTATAAAACTGATGAAAGGCAGGAGACGAAATGCCGATGAAGAGCAGGCAGCCTGCCAGACCCCATTTCAATTCATCGAGTTCTCTTGCGATCAGCTTGCCCATTCTTCCTCATCCTTTCTTTGCCAAACAAAAAGCTCTCGTCCCTTAAGGGACGAGAGCCGTAGCTTCGTGTTTCCACCCAATTTCATATACCTGTCACCAAGTATACCTTAAAAGGTTCTAACAAACCCTGACCCTGTATCGGGAGTTCCCGGGAAGACCTACTATCGCTTCAGCCTGCCAAACTCAGAAATGCACTTCAGCATCTTATCCATGCCCGCTCTCACTCTCCGGACTCGCTTTGCTGTCATCAGACTGCTTACTCTTTCCTTCATCGTTTCGTTGTGTGTACTTTATCATCATTTAGAAGCGGTGTCAAGTACTTTTTTATTTTTTGGTGGTCTTTAGCATATGTGGCAGAAGGTTAGCGATAGATGACCTCAAATTCGCGATCCCCTTTTCGCTCCATTTTTGCCGCGCGGCTGTGACCGACCGCGACAGCAAGAAGCGGATAGGTGCCTTCCGGAAGACCGAGAGCCTTCACATAGTCTGCGTCGTGACCCAGATGACGGATGAAGCCGTAGAGGACGACAGAGCCTAGGCCGAGGTCGGAGGCTTTCAGGTGGATATGCTCAGCAATGATGCCGGCATCGAATTCCTTCAGGTAATCAAAGGACTCCTTCGTCTCGCAGATGAAAATGAGCGCCGGCGCCTCAAAGAACATATGGGGCTTTCCGAGCTTTTCTTCCGCTTCCTTGTCGATGGCAGAAAGCAACGCTGGGGCCGTCACGACACAGAGGGTATAGCCCGCATCATTGTGCTTTCCGACAGAAGAAGCGAGCGCCGCTTTCACCAGCGCGGCAAGGTCTTCCTTCGAGACCGGCTCGTCCGTGTAGGAACGGATGGATTTACGAAGTGCAAGTACCTGATCAAATTCCATGATGATCTCCTTTTTGAAAATGGTAACTGCTGCCAGATGACCGTTCGCAGATATCAGATGTCTGACGTCTGATTCCCAGGCCCTATCTCTGCAGTAAATTTGTCAATATGACCCCCGCCATCTCGTAGTCATCGATGCGGACGGCTTTCGGCATTTCTTTTCCCTTTTCGAAAAAGCGAAGAGGGCCGTGATCCAGCTCAGCATGGTCAAGATCTGCGATCTCCAAGGTGAAGGCCTCCTTCTTCCCACGGAAGCCGATACGCTCCGTGGTGATCCAGAGAGCGCCATTGCTGTCTTCCTTCCAAGGACCATTGCTGGGATCCTTGAGGCTTCCCGCCCGGAAGGGCGAGTCTTTGGAAATCACCAGTCCTTTCTCATTGGTACCGGAAAGCTTCATGAGCTTGGCGGATGCGGCAAAATGAAGTGCTTCGCCCTCACGATACTTCACGCTGGCGTAGTCCGGATTGATCTTCGGGAGCAGCCCCTCCTCCTGGATCTTGTAAATGGCATTGCAGCGCTTCGCGATGGTCTGATAGCGATATTTCTCCTTTTCTTTCATCATGTAGCAGGCCTCGATGAGAGACTGGTATAGCTCATAGTCCTCATCGGTCATATAGCCTTCCTGATACAGCTCTTCAAAAACCTTGTCACACGCCATCGCCTGTGCACTGGCGAGCTGCTTGTTGCTGAGGTCCTTCTCCTTCGCGTAATGGATCAGCTCTTCCAGGACATCTTCATCCAATGCATCTTCAAGCACCGCCTCTGCGAGCTTTCCCGCATAAGCGGTGATGAATTCATCTTTGTTCTTGCCAAACAGATCGAAAAACATAGTGTATCCTCCGTAATATATCCATTTCCTGAAGACCGGCTGGTCCCCGGCGTCGTTAATAGTCGTTAATAGTCGTTAATAGTCAGAAACGAGAGCTGGAGATGCGCCGCATAAAAGCAGCTCCGCCCCTGGTTCCCAGCCACCAGTCACTAAGTTTGAAAGCAGGGATTAGGGATTAGGGATTAGTGGCTAGGGATTAGGAGTCTTAAGGAAACACAATACTAGCCCCTAGTCACTAGTCCCTAGTCACTAGTCACTAGGAACCCTTAAGCTCATTTTTTCTATTATAGCCCATAAAATAATTTTTTGCTTGCAAGATATACCAAGCTTTGCAGAATGATGTTAAAATAAAATAAGAAAAGCAAGTCATTGGCAAATCAGGATCCCCTGTCAAGTCAAATGGCGGGTCTATCCCGCTTTACTTTCATCCAAAGGAGGTACCCCAAATGGAAATCAAAAAAATTCTCGTACCGGTCGATGGTTCGGATGCTTCAAAGCGCGCCTTCAAAATGGCAGTCGATGTCGCAAAGGTTCATGGCGCTGAGCTCGTCGTCACCTGCATCGCTGATGTCAGTGAGGCCGCCTATCCGATCATGGGTGTCACTTTGGATAAAAATGGCTTCATCAATATCAAAGCCAAGGCAGAAAGACTGCTCGCTGCGCTGAAGGAAGAGATCCCGATCGAGCTCGACTATGAAGAGATCGTAGAGACCGGCATCCCGGGTGCCGGTATTACGGAGATCGTCGAGCAGCAGGGCATCGATATGGTCGTCATCGGCAACAGCGGCAAGGGCGCCGTCTCCTCCTTCTGGAGCAGAGGCAGCATATCCAATGTCGGAGTTCATGGAACTGTTTACAAAAGCGGGGAAACTGGGGATACCTTTTACTCTCCATGCAGGAGAATGTGGAAATCCTCAGAATATCATAGATTCTGTGCAGGTCGGAGCAAAGAGGATCGGACATGGTATCGCCATGCGTGGTCATAAAGAACTTGAGAGAGCACTTGCAGAGAAAAACATAGGAATCGAAATGTGCCCGATCAGCAATCTCCAGACAAAAGCAGTCAACAGTACCGCAGAATATCCGCTCCGTGAATTCCTGGATGCAGGACTGAAGGTATCGATCAACACCGACAACCGGACAGTCAGCAATACAAATCTGACCAAAGAACTGGATTTCATCCAGAGAACCTACGGGATCCGTGATGAAGAACTTCCGCTCCTGATGAAGAATGCAGTGGACACAGCTTTTGCAGCAGATGAGGTGAAAGCAGCACTGTACCGGAAACTGGGAATCCGGTAAATTTCAGGTGTGACTGCCGATAATTGAATTTTTACAAATAAAACCGCCCTGAGCCGTTAAAATGTTACGACTCAGGGCGATTCTTTTATTGCTCTGTATATCAGGGAACGCCAGCGGCGTGTCCTGTGATTTACTCTTACTGCTTACGGAATGCAGCACGTTTTCTTTCTCTGGGATCAAGAATTCTCTTGCGGATACGAAGGCTTGATGGTGTAACCTCAAGAAGCTCATCCTGGTCGATAAACTCGATCGCCTGCTCAAGACTGAGAACCTTAGGCGGTGTCAGTTTCAGAGCTTCATCCGCGGAAGAAGAACGTGTATTGGTCAGATGTTTTGTCTTGCAGACATTCAGCTCGATGTCTTCGGCTTT
>OHBM01001637.1_pt1 | contig 16049 bp, 13 predicted proteins | sample 1577251 | NCBI WGS metagenome assembly OHBM01 (sample SAMEA3541557, study PRJEB24748) | human gut metagenome | biome: human gut; feature: human-associated habitat; material: faeces | place: China | collected 2012 | reverse complement strand
GGGGTGTTCGGGGTCTCCGCCGGGGCAGCGCCGCAGGCGACGAGGCTCAGAACCATGACCAGAGCCAGAAGAACAGCGAGAAGCTTCTTCATTGTTTGTTTCCTCCTAATTTTTAATGGGTTTCCGTAAGTAAAGCGCTGAATTGGAAACGATTCCAACCAAGCTTGTCTGTATTCTATCCTCTTTGTAGAAATATTGCAAGTGCGTTTCGGCGAAAACGCTTAACTTTATGTCATTTACACAAAAACCTCGTCAACTTTTTGTGCGGTTGGTCTTGTCATGCGGTCATTTGTTCCTGTATAATAGGCTTATTCTCCCGGAGGTGGCGATATGAAAAAACTCTTTGATCCGGATTCCCCCATCCTGCGCTTTCTCACACAGGCGGCGGAGCTCGCGTGGCTGAACATTCTGTGGGTCGTGTGTTCGCTGCCGGTCATTACGATCGGCGCTTCGACCGCGGCGCTCTGCACGGCGGTGCGGAACATGATCCGCGAATCGGGGCATTGGAACAGCGCGGCCTTTTTCCGCGCGTTCCGCGATAATTTCAAAAAATCCACGCTGCTCTGGCTCATTCTGCTTGCGGCGCTCGCTCTCCTCGGCGCGGACGTATACATTCTCCGCGCGCTCTTCCCGGAGCAGCTGTTCTGGCTCGTGCTGCCGGGCGTCTGCTTTGCGCTGTGGCTGATGGTGTTCATTTGGGCGTTCCCGCTCACGGCGACCTTTGAAAATACGCTCTGGAACACAATAAAAAACGCGGTGCTTCTCGGCGTCGGGTATCTGCCGCGGACGCTTCTCATGGCGGTGATCCATCTGCTGCCGGTGATCCTCTTCGCCATATCCCCGGCGGCATTCTACGGTGTGAGCGTTCTCTGGCTCGTGCTGCTCTCGGCCGTGACGTGCTACACCGATCTCTGGCTCATGCAAAAGCCGTTCGCCCCCTTCCTGCCGGACGAAACGGAATGACCGGTCAAACGAGCATAGGAAAATGTCCTCTGCGCACCAATTTGCGCAGAGGACATTTTTGATCTTGTATGCCGGTTCAGTGCAGCTCCCAGATGGTTTCCGCGTACTGGCGGATCGCGCGGTCGGACGAGAACATGCCCGCCGCGGCGATGTTGTAAAGGCATTTTTTGCCGAAGGATACGCGGTCCTTCCAATCTCTGAGCGCGTGAAGGCGGGCTTCACGGTAGCTTTCAAAATCGCGCAGGACGAAGTAGTTGTCCGGGCGGTGCCAGCTTGCGCCCTTGAGTATGGCGTCAAAAAGCTCCTTCTGATCGTCGTCGGTCGGCACGGTGCCGTCCACGAGCGTATCGAGCGCGCGGCGGATGCGCTCGTCGGAATCGTAGAGCGCCTCGGGATCGTAGGTATCGCGCACGGCGTTGTTCTCCTCGACGGTGCCGCCGAAGATGTAGTTGTTCTCCAGCCCGGCCTGCCGGACGATCTCGACGTTCGCGCCGTCCATCGTGCCGAGCGTCACAGCGCCGTTGAGCATGAGCTTCATGTTGCCCGTGCCGGAGGCCTCCGTGCCTGCCGGGGAGATCTGCTCGGAGATGTCCGCCGCGGGGATGATCTTTTCGGCGTAGGAGCAGTTGTAGTTCTGCACGAACACGATGCGCATTTTGCCGTTCACGTCGGGGTCGTTGTTCACAAGCTCGGCAAGACGGTTGATATAGCGGATGACGGCCTTCGCGCGGCGGTAGCCGGGCGCGGCCTTCGCGCCGAAAATGAACGCCGTGGGCGGCATATCGGCGAGACCGCCGTTTTTGATCTCAAAATAGAAATCGGCAAGGCAGAGAGCGTTCATCAGCTGGCGCTTATATTCGTGCGCGCGCTTGACCTGCACGTCGAACACGAACTCCTCGGGAATGTCCACGCCCTCCGCGGCGCGGATGTGCGCGGCGAGCTGGCTCTTCTTCTGCAGCTTGACGGCGTTGAAGAGCATGGCGAGCTCGTCGCTCACGTGCTCGCGCAGATAGCCGATGCGGTCAAGATCACGCAGGAAGCCCTCGCCGATCTCGGCGCGGATGAGCTCGGTGAGCTCCGGGTTGCAGAGACCGAGCCAGCGGCGCGGCGTGATGCCGTTCGTAACGTTCACGATGCGGCCGGGGTATTTCTCGTTCCACGCGCGGAAGAGATCGTCCCGGAGGATCTGGCTGTGGATCTCCGCAACGCCGTTCACCTTGCGGGACATATACACCGAAAGATCGGCCATGCGCGCCTGATTATCGCAGACGACGTGGAGATTCGCGCCGGGGAACTCCTGCTGCAGGCGCTCTTCGATCTTCAGGAGAATGTCGCAGATCTCCGGCACAACACTGCGCAGAAGATCCATATCCCAGCGCTCGAGCGCTTCGCCCATGACGGTGTGGTTCGTGTAGGAGAAAACGCTGCGGGTGATAGCAAAGGCGCGGTCAAAGTCGATGCCCTCGGCCATGAGCAGCCGGATGAGCTCGGGGATGGACATGGCGGGATGGGTATCGTTGAGCTGCACGGCGATGAACTCGCCGAGGCGCTGAAGATCGCCGTTGCCGGAGGATTTGTAGGTGCGCAGGATGTCCTGCAGCGACGCGCTCGAGAGGAAGTACTGCTGCTTGATGCGCAGACGCTTGCCCTCGACGGTGCTGTCGTTCGGGTAGAGGACGCGGGTGATGTCCTCGGCGCGGTTTTTCTCGGTGAGCGCGCGCTCGTAATCCTGCGAGTTGAACGCGTCAAAGTCGAGCTCCTGCTCGGCCTCGCACTGCCAGAGACGGAGCGTTGCGACGTTGTCGGTATGATAGCCGATGACCGGCGTATCGTACGGCACGGCGAGCACCGTCTGGTCGGCGAAGCGGACGCGGACGGTGTGCTTCTCGCGGCGGAAGCTCCAGGGATCGCCGTGCTTTTCCCAGTCGTCGGCGGATTCCTTCTGCGCGCCGTTTTCAAAGCTCTGCTTGAAAAGACCGAAGCGGTAGCGCAGGCCGTAGCCGCTCAGCGGCACGCCGCAGGTGGCGGCGCTGTCCATATAGCACGCGGCAAGACGGCCCAGACCGCCGTTGCCGAGAGCCGCGTCCTCGATCTCCTCAAGACAGGCGAGATCGATGCCGCGCTCGGCAAACACCCGGCGCATTTCGTCGAGAATGCCGAGATTGAAAAGGTTATTGTATACGAGCCGCCCGACAAGATACTCGGCGGAGAGATAATACGCCTTGCGCTTTCCGGCGCGGCGGGCGCGGGATTTGGCCCAGTTGTCCCCCACCGCGATCATTACCGCCCGCCCGAGAGCGTTGTGGAGGTGCTGGGGCGAGGCCTCGCTCAGGCGCTCGTCCTCGTCATATTTCAGCAGAGATTCCGTGGTGCCCAGAAGATCCTGCGGAGAATAAATCATGGTTCTCTGTCCTTTCGGTGATGGAATAGTGCCGTGGAAACGATTCCAAGGCCCTGCGCTGCATTATAACCGTTTTTCCCCGGCTCTGCAACCGGTTTTTATAAAAAAGGCCGGAACACAGGTTCTTTTCTGTGTTCCGGTCATTTTGCCTGACAGCAGGGGTTCGTTTGATGGCGTCAGCCGACATAGGGAAGCATATCAAAGAAATTCTCTTCGCTCTCGCCGTTGATGGTCCAGCCGCCTTCCCCATCGTATTCCAGCCGGATCGATCCGGTGCGGCCGTCATCGGTGCGGAAGAAGGTGTTCTGTCCGTCCGTGCCGGTAAGCAGGAGCTTTTCGCCCGGCGTCAGCACGGCGGTGCCGCCCTCATCGAGATACACCGGCAGGATCTTCGCCACGGTCAGATAGTAGCAGCTGCCGCGGTAGTTCCATTTAAAAGAGGGATCGAGCGTTACGACGCCGTCGGACGTTCCGTTCATACCGATGACCGCGCAGTAGGTGCCAAGCTGATAGTACCACGCCTCAAGCATCGGGATGCCGCCGCTGAACACGACGCGCCCGTCGAGACTGCCGGTAATGCCGTTCGGGTCCGCGCCGTAGCGCGCGTCGCCGGTAAATTGGATGGGCTCGAGCGTGTCGCCGTGCCAGCCGCAGGTGCGGTAATCGTCGCTGCCGGGGTCGGCGGCAAACAGAAGCTCGCAGATGCCGTCGCCGTCCAGATCGCAGATCCAAAGGTCGTACCGGTCGCCCACGGGCATATTGGTGCGGTCGAGCACCGTGCCGTTCACGGCGATCGTGTACTCGTTGATGCCGCCGGCATCCTTCGCTGTCACGGTGATCTCCTCGGCGGCATAGTCGCCGTTAATGTCATAGTGATACACACTCTTGCCGGAGATGTTCAGCGGACGCTCGGCATACTGCTCTCCGTCCATGAGGATGAGAGAGCCGTCCATCCCGCTCTGGGAGATATATTTTACGTGCTCGCCATCGGCGTCGCGCCAGGAGATGGCGAGATTCGGCATCACGTCTGGGATCCATGTCTGCACGCAGACGCTCTCGTCGCCGGCGAGACGCCCGGCGTACCAGAGCGTGCCGTCCGTGCGGTAGGCGTTGGAGTATTCCAGATACGTCACGGCGTTGAGCTCGACATTCTCAACCGTGCCGGAGGCGGTGAACGTGACGCACGCGCCCAAACCGCCCGTACCGGTGTCGCAGACATACGTTGCGTTCCCGGCAGCGTCGGCGCTCTCGCTCAGTTCGCCGGTGAGCGTGCCGTCCGCTGTGCTCTCGGCGGGGAGATAATCCGCCTTGATCTGATAGGCGAGCCAGGCGTACGGCAGTGTGAACTCGATGAGCCCCGCGGCATAGCTCGCGAGCTCATAGGGGTTTGCCATAAGGACAAGGCCCTCGTCGTTAAAGTACCAGTTGCCGTCGCGGAAGAGACCGGCAAGCTGATCCTCGTAGCCATCGTTCAGACCGTAGGCGGCGTATTCCGCGCCGTAGCCGATGATATCCTTGAGCTGATCGACGGCGGCGGAGAGGAAAGCGTCGTAGTTGTCCGTGAGATCCGCGAGCGTCAGCTCCCGGCCGGTGCGGATATCGAAGGTGTGACCGCAGCGGCCGGTGTAGCCGTGCGCGCCGCCGAGATACGACGTATCGTCGTAGGTGATGCTCAGCAGATACCGGGCATTATAGCGGACGTTCATCTGGCGCATAAGGCTGTAGGAAGAAAAGCCCGAGGCATCGCCGTTTTCCGTCTGCCGGGCGAGTTCTTCCTTTGCCGCGGCCAGATAATTTTCCTTGCCGGAAATGCTGTATTCGCTGCCCGATTCGACACCGACGGCAAAATCCGTATACTGCTTATGCAGCGCTTCGTTGATCGCGGCAGCGGCCGCGTCGTTTCCGTTCATGGAAACGCTCGGCTCGGCGCAGGCATAGACGAGAAGAAGCGCCGCATTGTCCGCGGTATAAAAATCTTCGTTCTCGCACCGGACGGAAATCACCGGCACATTGCGGTTTTCGGCCGCCGGCGTCTCCGTGGGCGCGGCGGTAGTCTCCGGCGCGGCGGTCACGGGGATCGCCGTGGGTTCCGCCGTGGGCTGTGCCGGAGTTTCCGGCTTTGTGCTGCACGCCGCGAGCGAAAGGGAAAGCGCCGCGCAGAGCAGCAGGGACAGGCCTTTCTTTTTCATGCTCATACAGTTATAGTTACTCCTCATAGCGCGTGAGCGCGTAGTCGTAAATATTGTGTCCGCTCTCGAGCGGCGCACCGTTCACGGTGAGCATTACCTCCGTGCCGTCAAAGGCGTCGAGCAGCGTGTTGACGATGCCGCCGACGAGGAAGTACTCTCCGCTCGTGCCGAGAGAGTGCACCTGCGCGGCGAAAGCGTCGTTGAGGTCGGCTCTGATGTGGCCGTCCTTGTCTGCGGTAACGGTGTTGAACGCCGCGCCGTTTTCAAAGATAAGGCCGTCCATCGCGCCGTTGAGCGTTTCGGCGGTGATCTCCGTGCCGTCGAGCGCGGCGCCGAAGGCAAGGAAGTGCTCGGCGTTCGCGTCGCTGCGGTAGATGCGCACCACGGCGGGGGCTTCGCAGCCGCGCTCGGCGAAGATCGCGGTATAGGTATCGCGCACGTCCTTGGCGCTGTAGGGGTAATGCGCCGGCGTATAGCCGCCGTCGGCAAGGAGGTTTTTCCCGCTCTCGCCGTAAAGGCCCATGGCGGTCTCATACATCGCGGTGAGCTTATCGGTAAGCTTTTCGCCGAACTCCGTCTCCTCGCCGAGATCAAAGGCGGCTGCGCCGCTGCGCACGGCGTCCATGCCGTTCGTGAGCGAGAAGTCCATGATCGTGGCAGCAATGCGCGCTCCCGTGAGCGAGCAGCCGGCGGTGCCTTCATGATAGTTGTTGAAAAGGTCGCACAGCGCGTCGTAAAGGCCGTTCTTCTCCGGCGTCACCGTGACAGACGTGTCGGTTTTCTCGGGCATCGCGGTGGTTTCCGGCGGCACGGGCGTCGGAGCGCTCGTCGGCTCCGCCGTTGCGGCGGGTTCGGCGGCTGCGCTGCCGGACGACGCATTGCCGGATGTTGCGGCGGGCTGCTCCGGCTTCGGCGAGCAGGCCGTCATAAACGCCGCGCACAGAATAAGCGCCAGAAGCGCCGCGGCAAATCGTTTCATCTTCATAAACTCTTTCCTTTCCTCGCACCTTTGGGTGTTCGAAAATATAGACGCCGGACGGGGTCGTTTGGTTCCCCGTCCGGCAAAAATATTATACGGTTTTCTGCGGAAACACAAGAGCGGCTTTGAAAAGATCGCCGTCAAGCGTCAGCGTGAGCTTTCCGCCCATGAGCTCCATGAGAGAATTGGCAATGGAAAGTCCCAGTCCGCTGCCGTCCGTGTGGCGCGAGCCGTCGCCGCGGACGAACCGCTCCATCAGCTCCTCCGCCGGGATGTTCAGCGGCTCGCGGGAAATATTTTTGAGCGTGAGCACCGTTTCCGTTTCACCCGGCGTCAGCTCCAGATAGAGCCGCGTGCCGCTCTGCGCGTATTTTACCGCGTTGCCCAGCAGATTATCCAGCACGCGCCATAAAAGCCGCCCGTCCGCCGTGACATACGTTTCCGCCTCCGGCACATTCAGCACCGGCGTGATGGCCGCCGCAGCAAACTTTTCGGTATACTCCCCGGCGCTCTGGCGCAGCAGCTCGCCGAGATCGATCTTTTCGAGATTCACCGGCAGCGCGCCGCTGCTCGCCTTGCTCGCGTCCACGAGATCGGTCGTGAGCTTTTTGAGCTTCTGGCTCTGGCGGTCTAAAACCTCGATATATTCTCTCGCCGCCTCGCTTTCGGTCGGCTCCTTTTTGAGCAGGTCGACATAGCTCACAATGCTCGTGAGCGGCGTTTTGAGATCGTGGCTGACGTTGGTGATGAGCTCGGTCTTGAACCGCTCGGACTTCATGCGCTCGTTCACAGCGCGGCTCATGCCGACGCTCACGGCGTTGAGATCGTCGCCGTGCTCCTTGAGCACCGGGTACATTTTCTCCGTGTCCACCGTGTAGGTGAGATCGCCCGCGGCGAGCTTCTGCGCCGCCGTCTGCAGCGTTTTGAGCTGACGCACGGTGTGGATGACAAAGTATAGCCCCGCGGCGTCCAGCACAAGCGTCAGAAGGAAGACGAAAAAGCTGCCAGCGCCGAAAGCGAGTATCATGCCAAGAGCATTGACCAGCACAACAACGGCGTAAACAAGGATCCCCTTCCACGCGATGGGCAGCGCGCGGACGAAGCCGCGCACGGCGCGGTATACAAAGCGGCAGACGATATAAATGATGCTGTTTTTCCACCACTTCCCGGCGCGGAGCCGCGCCGAGATCGTGCAGAGCGTGAGCAGCACGACAAAGCCGATCCAGAGCGCCATGAGCGTAACCGGCATCATACATACCCAGAGCGGGTTATAGAGCAGGTTAATTCCCGAATAGAAGTTTGCCGGGACGGCCACCGCCGCCAGCGCCGCGGCGAGAAAGAGATCGAGCGGCACGCGGTGGATGCCGCGCAGCTTCACGCCGTCCGGCTTTTTTCCCATGGACGCCATGAGAAAGACGAAGAGCGCGAGACACAGCACCGCCGTGATGATGCCCACGGGGAGATAGGCATTCTGATAGCGCAGCAGCGTGCCGACGGAGGTGCGGAGCAGCGTCAGCTCCTCGCCGGGCGTCTGCTTCGGCTCGAGATACGCCTGCACGTCGATCCATCTGTCTCCGCTGGAACAGCCGCCGGAAATGCCGAGCGGCACGGCGTTTTTCGTTCTGCCGTCGTACAGCACCTTGCCGGTGGACGTATCCGTTGCTACATAGGAGTAGCCGGAGGGAAGCTTGGGGTATTCGCCGGTATACCGTTCCTCCTGCAGCGCGTTGTTGAGCAGAACGCGGATGCCGTTCTTATACACCGACACGCTGTCCGGCTCAGGCAGCGTGCGGTCGCGGTCGATGCGGGTCATGAAATATCCTGCGGCGCCGAGCAGCGCCGTAAGGCCGCAGAGCAGGCACAGGATAAAGGCGGCGGCGCGTGCCGCCGCGCTATGCGTAAGCTTTTTCATTTTTTCATTTCCTCCAGCTTATAGCCTTTGCCCCAGACTACCTTCAGATAGCGGGGGTTCGCCGGGTCAATTTCCAGCTTTTCACGCAGATGGCGGATATGCACCGGCACCGTTCCCTCTGCGGAAAACGGTTCATCCTTCCAGACGCGCCGGTAGATATCGGCGCTCGAAAACACCTTGCCGGGGTTTTCGAGCAGGAGACGGAGAATGTCATACTCCGTCGGGGTGAGCGTTACCTCCTCGCCGTCGAGTGTGACGCTCTTGCGCTCATCGTCCATGGCGATGCCGCCGAGCGTGAGCGCGGTGCTTTTCTCCGGCATGCCGCCGAGCTGGGCATAGCGCCGGAGCTGCGCCTTGACGCGGGCAAGGACCTCAAGAGGATTGAAGGGCTTGGTGATATAATCGTCCGCGCCGACAGTGAGACCGAGGATCTTGTCGTTGTCCTCGCTCTTGGCGGTGATGAGGATGACCGGGACGTTGCTCTGCTCGCGCAGCTTTGCCGTCGCCGTCATGCCGTCCATGCCGGGCATCATGATGTCCATGAGCACGAGCTGTACTTCCTCGCGCTGCATGAGCTCGAGCGCCGCTAAGCCGCTGTCGGCCTCACAGACGGCGTAGCCCTCGCCCGTAAGATAGATGCGCAGCGCGTTCCGGATATCGCGCTCGTCGTCGCAGATGAGTATTTTGTACATGGCTCTTCCCCTCTCTCGTTTACAGCTACAGCATAGCATCCCCGGCTTTAATAATAAAGATGGGATTTCTTTAAGTTTCGTTTAAGACGCGAAAAGACGCTGCTCCACAGCTTTGGGAACAGCGTCTTTTCTCGTTATTGCCAGTTTTTCCACACGTCCGGGCAGTACCCGGCGGTGGCCTGCTTTCCGTTGCGGACAACGGGCGTTTTCAAAAGCGTGGGGTCTTCCAGAATGCGTTCGAGCTTGTCGTCCGCGCGGGCAAGATAGCGCAGCAGCGCCGCATCCGGGTGCTTTTCGTCGATGAGGGCATCCAGCCCCACGGCGTTTTTCACGCTTTGCAGCTCGCCGCGGCTGATGCCATAGCGGTTGAGATCGATGTACTGGTATTTGATGCGGCGCTCTTTAAAGTACCGCTCCGCCTTTTTCGTGTCAAAGCACTTGCTTTTGCCGAAGATCTGTATGTTCACAGCGCTTCCCCCAGGAACCGGTGGAGGTTGTGGAAGAAGATATCCTGCACGAGCGCTTCGCTGAAGCGGTGCGCGAGCATCTGCTCATACAGCTCTTCCATGCTCTCCACGCCGGTGATGCCCTCCGGCAGCGACTCGATGCCGTCAAAATCGGTGCCGATACAGAGATTTTCGCGCGCGTCCATGCAGAGGAAATGGTCGATGTGCGCGAGCACGGCGTCCATATTCCGCCCGAGACCGAGAAAGGCGGGGCAGAGATTCAGCCCGATGACGCCCTCGTTGTGGACGATGGCGCTGATCTGCGCGTCGGTCAGATTGCGCGGATGGTCGCACACGGACTTCGCGTTCGAGTGGCTGCACAGCACCGGGCGCTTCGCAATGCGCATCACGTCCCAGAACGTTTTTTCCGAGGCGTGGGAGAGATCGACCGCGACGCCCTTTTCCCAGCAGGCGTTCACGAAGCGAGCGCCGTCCGCGGTGAGCCCCGCGCCGGTATCCATCGCCGAGCCGCACAGGCGGTTATCCTTGTTCCAGCAGAGCGTCACCATGCGCACGCCGCGGCGGTAGCCGTCGAGCAGCCCCGCGACGCTGCACCGGAGGAGATTGGCGCCCTCGACCGAGAGGAACACGGCGACCATATCGTCCTTCGCGGCGGCGTCAGCCTCCGCGACGCTCGTGCAGAGCGCGGCGAGATCGCGGTTTTCCTTCAGCTCACGCTCAACGGTGAGCATGATGCGGCGGAACGCCGTGGGGCCGTCAAAGCCCGGCGGTGCCCAGATCGCCATGACCTGCGCGGCGGGGGCGTAGTGGTGCAGACGCAGAAGATCGATGTGGTTCCGGCTGCTCTGACGCAGGGAATTGAACTTCGTCAGAGTGTCGCAGTGAGCGTCGAAATACGGGATGCAGTACGGCAGAGCCATGGCGAGAAACTCCTTTTCTTTTTATTTGATGTCTGATCCCAACCGCTGCGGGATTCCTTACAGTGCCTCCCTTGTGTAAAGGGAGGTGGCTCGGCGTCAGCCGAGACGGAGGGATTGTAAACTGCGGTTTCTGCAAAACGACAATCCCTCAGTCAGCTTCGCTGACAGCTCCCTTTGCACAAGGGAGCCTTTCAGACTTCCATGATGATCGGCAAAATCATCGGGCTGCGGCGGGTCTTTTTGAAGAGATAACCGGAAAGGCCGGACTTCACGCGGCTTTTGATGCTTGCCCAGTCGGTGATGCCGTTATCCTCGCAGTAGGCGATGCTCTCCATCGCCACGCGGCGCAGCTCGTCGATGAGCTTGTCGTTTTCCTTTTCATAGACAAAGCCGCGGCTGATGATGTCCGGGCCGGACAGGACGGAGCCGTCCTCGCTCGAGAGGTTGACGCACACGACGATCATGCCGTCCTGCGCCAGATGCTTGCGGTCGCGCAGCACGACGCTGCCGACGTCGCCGACGCCCATGCCGTCCACGAGCACGCGGCCGGACGGGACAGTCGCACCGAGCTTGGCGGATTTGGCGGTCAGCTCAATGACTCTGCCGTTCTCGCCGATGATGATGTTCCGGCGGTCGTGACCCATACCCACGATCATATCGCCGCTCTTGTGGAGCATGCGGCGCTCGCCGTGCACGGGGATGAAGAACTTCGGCTTTACGAGCGCGTACATCATTTTGAGCTCTTCCTGGCAGGCGTGGCCCGATACGTGCAGATCGGTGCCGCGCTCGTAGATGACCTCCGCGCCCTTGGCGAAGAGCTCGTCAATAACGCGGGAGATCGTCGTCTCGTTGCCGGGAATGGCGCTCGCGGAGATGATGACGCGGTCACCCGAGCCGATGTCCACCTGCTTATGCTCGGAAAACGCCATGCGGTAGAGCGCGGACATGCTCTCGCCCTGGCTGCCGGTGGAGAGGATGACGAGCTTGTTGCGCGGCACGGAGCCGATGCGCTTCATGTCCACAAGAATGCCGTCCGGCACTTTCATATAGCCGAGCTCCACACAGAGCTTCACCACGTTTTCCATGCTCCGCCCCGTGATGCCGACCTTGCGCTTGTACTTGACGGCGAGATCGATGATCTGCCGGATGCGGTCCACGTTCGAGGCGAACGTCGTTACGATGATGCGCTTGTCGCAGTCCTTGAAGAGCTGGTCGAAGCGGTCGTGCACCTTGCTCTCGGAGAGCGAGTGGCCGGGGCGTTCCACGTTCGTGGAGTCCATAAGCAGCGCGAGCACGCCCTCGCGCCCCAGCTCGCCGAAGCGCGTGAGATCGGTCATCTCGCCCTGCAGGGGCGTGACGTCGATCTTGAAGTCGCCGGTCTGGACAACGGTGCCGATCGGCGTTTTGATCGCAAACGCCACGGAATCGGCGATCGAGTGGTTCACGTGGATGAACTCCACCTTGAAGCACCCGGCGGAGATCGTCTCGCCCGCCTCAACGGTGACGATCTTCGTTTTATCGAGCAGGCCGCGCTCCTGCAGCTTGAGCTGCACGAGCCCCGCGGTCAGGCGCGTCGTATAGATGGGCGGGTTGATCCGGTCCATCACATACGGCAGCGCGCCGATGTGGTCCTCGTGGCCGTGCGTGAGAAACACACCGCGGATGCGGCTCTTGTTCTTCACAAGATAGCTCACGTCGGGAATGACAACATCCACGCCGTACATATCGTCGTCCGGGAAGCCCATGCCGCAGTCCACGACTATGATGTCCCGGCCGTACTCGTACGCCGTGAGGTTCTTGCCGATCTCGTTGAGACCGCCAAGGGGAATGATCTTCAGTTTTTGTGCCATAAAATAATAGTTACTCCTGTTAGATAGATTTAGATATGTATCCGGACGGGCCGCGCCCTTACCGGATTATGTTCGCAGTTGGGGAGGTTTATACCTCCGTTACATTTCGCGGCGGCCTTCGAGCGCTTTGAGCATGGTGGCGTCGTCCGCGTATTCGAGATTCGATCCGACCGGCACGCCGAAGCCGAGGCGCGTGATGCGGATGCCGAAGGGCTTCAAAAGGCGCGAGAGGTACATCGCCGTGGCGTCGCCCTCGGTGTCGGGGTTCGTGGCGAGGATGACCTCCTCCACCCCGCCCTGCGCCACGCGCTCGAGAAGCTCGCGGATGCGCAGATCGTCCGGCCCGACGCGGTTCATCGGCGAGAGAGCGCCGTGGAGCACATGGTATACGCCGTGGTATTCCCGGCTGCGCTCGATGCTGAGCACATCGCGCGGCTCGGATACGACGCAGATCGTCGTTTTGTCCCGGCTGTCGGACGCGCACACCGGGCAGAGCTCGCCGTCCGTCAGGTTCTGGCACACCGGGCAGGTGTGGACGCTCTTCTTCGCTTCGAGCACAGCGTTGGCAAAGCGGTCCGCTTCCTCCTGCGGGAGCGAGAGCACATGAAACGCCAGCCGCTGCGCGCTTTTGCGCCCGATGCCGGGGAGCGAGGCGAAGCCGTCGATGAGATTTTCCATAGCCGCCGGAAAGAACGATGCCATAATACTATATTACACTCCTTGAAAAATCAGGCGTTTCGGATCGAAGAGACGGCCGCGGCGCGATCCGCCCTGCGGAAAACGGCGCTGCCCGCCACGAGCACATCGCACCCCGCCGCCTTCACGAGCGGCGCGGTGTTCGCGTCGATGCCGCCGTCGCACTCGAGCGCGCAGGAAAGGCCGCGCTCCGTGATCCAGGCGCGGATCGTTTCGATCTTCGGCAGCATATCCGCCATGAACTTCTGCCCGCCGAAGCCCGGTTCGACCGTCATCACGAGCACCATGTCGAGCGTATCGAGCCACGGGAGCACCGCCTCCGCCGCCGTTGCGGGCTTGAGCGCCACGGCCGCCATTTTCCCTGCGGCCTTGATCTCGGCAATGGCCGCCGTGATATTCTCCGGCGTGTCGGCTTCCGCGTGTACCGTTACAAGATCGGCCCCCGCGTCGCAGAAGCGTCTGGCGTAGCGCACGGGCTTTTCGATCATAAGGTGGACATCGAGGAACATATCGGTCGCCTTCCGCACCGAGGCGAGCACGGGAAGGCCGATGGAGATGTTCGGGACAAAGACGCCGTCCATCACGTCATAGTGGATCCAGTCCGCACTGCCTTGCCGGACGGATTCGATCTCCTCGCCCAGACGGGCGAAATCGGCGGACAGGATGGACGGGGCGATCTTCAGCATGGCGGTATTCCTCCGGTATGTGTCGCGGGGTCGTCCCCCGGCATAAGTATGGTTGCGGGCAGAGGCTCGAGCACTGTCTTTTTCGATACGGGAGACACCGGCCGTCCGGTGTCTCCCGGCTGTGCGCCTACAGAGCCAACTTGTATTATATACCAAACCGCCTCATAATTCAAGTGAACAGATATACAACTGTGCTTGACGGAAAAGGCGAATCCATGTAGAATGTAGTGTGATTCTCGAAGGAGGCGGTTTTATGCGGAGAAAGCGTCGCCGCGGCATCGGGCCGGTCGGCACGATCGTTCTTATATGGGTGTTTTTTGCGTTCATTCTTCCGGTCCTCCGGCTGTCCGGCGGGCTGATCGCCGCCGGTCTCGCCATTATGGCGTCCGTGTGGGCGGCCAACGCGCTGCGCCGGAAGGCGGAAAAAAGGAAGGACGAGCAGGCAGCGATCCCCGTGCAGTACACGGAAGTAACGCCCGAACCGGAAAAGCCCGCCGCGCAGGAAGCGCCCGCCGCCGAGCCGAGCCCCTACTCGCCCGAGGTGCAGGCCGTCATTCAGGAGGGCCGCACGGCGCTCAAGGAGATGGGCCGGCTGTACGCCTCCATCCCCAACCCGGAGATCCGCAGCCGGATCAACGAGCTGATGAGCGTTTCCGACAAGATCATCCGCGACGCTATCGACGATCCCGCCGATGTGCCGCAGATCCGGAAGTTTCTCGACTTCTATCTCCCCACTACGATCCGCCTGCTCAATGCCTACGACCGCATGAGCGCGCAGGAGTTCGGCGGAGAGAACATCACCGGCTCGATGCAGCGCATTGAGGAAATGCTCGATACAACCATCGTCGCCTACAAGAAGCAGCTCGACGCGCTCTTCGCCAATCAGGCCGCCGATATCCAGATGGACATCGACACCATGAACGCCATGCTCGCCCGCGAAGGGCTCGGCGGCAAGGGGTATCTCGATATCAAGGATTTCATGAAGCAGTACGAACAGCAGCAGAGCGCAGCCGAGGCCGCGCCCGCTCCCGCATCCGATACAAGCTCCGAACAAACGATGAAAGGAAGCACCTCCAATGGATGAAAAAACTTATGTTCCTTCCCTGACGCTCAACCCCACGCAGGCCGCCGCGCAGGAAGCCCCCGCCGTGCCGCAGCTCGTCGTGGAAGAGGAAAAGCCCGCCGTGGAGCCCGAAAAGCTCGACATTGACCGTCTCTCCCCCGAGGAGCAGGCCGCCGTGCGCGAGTTTGCCAAGCAGATCGACGTGACCGATACGAATCTTGTTCTCTCCTACGGCGCCGCCGCGCAGAAGAACATCGCCGATTTCTCCGGCGCCGCGCTCGGCAAGGTCCGCACGAAGGACATGGGCGAGGCCGGCGATATGCTCACGAGCCTCGTCGTAGAGCTCAAGGATCTCGACTACGACGAGACCGAGCAGAAGAAGGGTCTCCGCGGTCTCTTCAAAAAGGCCTCCCGCTCCATGGAGGAGACGAAGGCAAAGTTTGACAAGGCCGAAGTCAACGTGGACAAGATCACCCAGCAGCTGCAGAACCACCAGGTCGTCCTTGCCAAGGACATTGCCTCGCTCGACCGCATGTTTGAGCTCAACCAGGCCTATTTCAAGGAACTCACGATGTACATCATCGCGGGTAAGCTCCGCATCCAGGAGCTGCGCGAAAAGGATCTCGCCGAGCTGCGCGCGAAGGCGGAGAAATCCGGTCTGCCCGAGGACGCGCAGGCCGTGAATGACTTCACGAACCTCATCGGCCGCTTTGAGAAGAAGCTGCACGACCTCGAGCTGACCCGTACGATTTCTCTCCAGATGTCCCCGCAGATCCGCATGATCCAGAATAACGACCTTCTCATGACCGAGAAGATTCAGACCGCCATCGTGAACACCATCCCCCTCTGGAAGAGCCAGATGGTGCTGGGGCTGAGCATGTACCACTCCAAGCAGGCGATGGAAGCCTCCCGTGCCGTTTCCGATGTGACGAACCGGCTCCTGCTGAGCAACGCCGAGGCGCTGCACACCGGCTCGGTCGAGGTCGCGAAGGAGTCCGAGCGCGGCATCGTTGATCTGGAAACGCTCAAGAAGACGAACGAGCACCTCATCGCCACGCTCGAGGAAGTCCGCCAGATCCAGGACGACGGCCGCACCCGCCGCGCCCAGGCTGAGGAAGAGCTTGGCCGCATCGAGGGCGAGCTCAAGCAGAAGCTCATGGATATGAAGGGCTGAAACTCTCAAACGAGACCCACTGCGTTGGGCTCTCGTTTGAAAAGGCTGCGGCTCGCC
>OHBM01001628.1_pt1 | contig 16103 bp, 16 predicted proteins | sample 1577251 | NCBI WGS metagenome assembly OHBM01 (sample SAMEA3541557, study PRJEB24748) | human gut metagenome | biome: human gut; feature: human-associated habitat; material: faeces | place: China | collected 2012 | reverse complement strand
GCAGCTGCTGCGTGGCTTTCCATCAGGGCATTCCACTCCGCTTCGGCGTTTTCGTGTGATCAAGCCAGCTGCGTTGGTGGTGTATTCGCCGATAACATCGCCGCTCTTTTTGGTGACGCGGATGCGCACACCGGCCAAAGGTGCGCCGGTGATGGAATCTACTTTTCGGATCTGCAGCCCAGGCAACAGATGATTTTCAAATTCCAGAATGGCTGGCACACCGGCCTTCAGCTCCACCTGCTGCGGTGTGCTGTCCAGGCGATAGGATGCAGGTGCCTGGATCTCTACCGCCACATACCAGCCTGGTTCAAGCCCCGGCGCCGTGATATAGCCGTTTCGGCCGGTCTCATACTCGCCCACCAGCTCGCCATTCATTTTGGAGAGCCGAAATACAGCACCGCTGAGAGGTTTACCGGTGGAGGCGTCTACTTTTTTCAAAATCACCGGGCTCTTGGGTGTGTTTTCAAGCGTGAGTGTCTTGGTTTCTCCGGCAGATAACTGCACTTCCTGCGGAGTGCTGTGCGTGATATATCCGGCGGGTGCACTGATTTCTGTTACAACCACAAGGCCGGGTGCAATGTGCGGCAATTCGATACGACCAGTCTCATCCGTAGTAAAGCGGCCGATGGACTCGCCATTTTTGTAGCGGATCTCAAACACCGCGCTGGCCAGAGGCTGCTTGGTAATGGCGTCGATTTTTTCCAGTGCAAGCGTCGGCTTCTTTCCATTGGGGATGGTGACGGTAGTTACCTTCCCCGCCACAACTTCTACTGTCTGCGGTGTATCATTGAGGATATATCCATCGGGCGCGATGATCTCAGTGATGACATAATAGTCGGCAGCCATGCCAGTGAGACTATATGTTTATTGTCCAAACTTAATGCGAAGCAACATATCGAGATTAACTTGGATATGGACGAGCTGGATTTGACCGATGCGGAAAAGAAAGCCACCTACCAAGAAATCAAAGATTATGTGTTGGAGCACAGCGGCTTGAAAGTTAGCAGCTTGTATATCGCACAGGTAAAACAGAAGTGCGGTATCATTGAGCGTGAGAACTACAATAAGCCGAAGTCTGAGGACGCTAAACAGCCGCAATGCCCGCCAGATAAAGAAAAAGCAATCAAGGAGGCATTGACGCACTTCGGCATGATTTAAGGAGGGCGGATATGACGTATTTGATTTCTTGTGAGTTCAACATGGATACCGCTTGTGTGGAACTGAAATTCAACGACGGCAGTATGATTGCCATTGACACCATTGCCGTGGAGAACGAGGTTGCCGACAATATGTATCAGCGGTCAGAGTTGGACTGGCTGATCTACAATGCGCCGTTGGAGTACGCCGATCTGATACTGAACGGCGATCCGGAGAAGTATCTGAAAGCGGTCACGCAGTATAAGCCGTTGGATAGCTGACATGGAAACAGCCCGTAGGACGTCAAAATCCTACGGGCTGTGTTTTCAGCCATATTTTAACTGTATTATCTTCTGTAATTCACAACCTCACCTGTTTTCTCCTGGCTAATCAGCATTCCAGAAGTATCAAAAGTGTATCTGAATACATAGCTTGTGCCGCCAATTGTGAAGGAACTTGTTGCGGGAGAGAAGAATGTGGAGGTAATGCTTTCTACATCCCAAAGTAGATTTCCCGTATCACTCACAGAAAGCTTTCCACCAAGAGACCCGTTGACAGAGTAGTATTCTTGGGGTTTCCCTGCATTAGGCTCACATACCAACAACATTGCGGTGTAGTTGTCCCGTACCATAGGCGTCAGTTCATCACTGGAAATTTCCCAGATGTTATTATCAAACAGATAATTCAATACTCCGGCAATTTCATATCTACCGCCTGCACTCTGATCTTCATTAGCAAGTCTCGGAACAGCGTACGCAGACAAATAGATATTTCCGTTATATTCAATCATATCGGTAATGTAATAGTAAGAATCTTCATCGCCATAGGAGAAGGACTCTGTAATATTACCTTCGCGGTCAACCTTAACGATTTTTGCGTGCTCATTCGTCATATAGCTACCGAGCTGAACCATGTAACCATCTTCAAACCGAGCTGCATTCCAAATCCCGTAGTTACCTACTTCGGTTTTATGGAAGTAGGTTTCTTTTCCATCCACCGTATACTGGCTAAGACAGAAATATTTCAGATCACCACGGCTGATTACGGCATAGCTGCCATCAGCATTTTCCAAAACGGAAGCGATGTATTCATCGTCAAATCCGTTATTGAGCATGTGTTTCCAAACGAGATTACCATCTAAGTCGATTTTAGCCATCCATGCATGGGAAATTTGAGTACTGGACCAAGTGTCGGTTCTACCGTAGGCAATTACACCATCCGATACGATGCTATAATCTTCAATCCAAAAATCGGAAATAGAAACACTCCAAAGCAAGTTATCTCCATCGTATTTCTCGAGATAGCTCTTATCGTGCACCTCTAAGCCAAGAGATTCATCTTCTTTGTATTCCGAATGGTATTTATAGTGTACGCCTGTTTGTGTGGCACCAATAAAACCACCGGTATAATTTTTATAATTCCAAAGATTTTCAATATCCTCTGGTGTTGGATTGTCTTGAACAATCTCGTAACCACCGATATTATCGGAAGAAATACTGTTTCGAATCACTTCGGCGGTCTTAGAATAAGTGAACGACTTCGTTGTAATATCACGATACACTTCCTTAATCTCACCACGAGTAAGTCCTTCCGTAGACATACCATAGTCATTAAAGAATTGAACAGCAGCTTTATATTCCTTTGCTTCAGCAACAACCGCAAAGGAACCGAAGCAAACGGACAGGACTAAGACCATGCAGGCAGCGATTGTACCCCATCTAAACCAAATTGGCTTATTTCGAGATTTCTTTGCAACGGGAGCTGCTTCGGCAATGTGTCGATCATCAATTTCTCCAAAAATGTCTAAAAGACGTTTGTTTTTCATAACGTTATACCTTCTTTCTCCAATACAGATTTAAGTTTACCTCTTGTACGGAAAAGGGTAACTGTCACTTTGCTTTCAGAAAGGCCATATTCATCTGCAATTTCTTTTACGGGACTCATATAAAAATAACGACGAACAAATATTTTTCTTGTTTCTGCTGGGAGTTCATCAAGGAAACGGTCGAGTACATCTCTGATGACCATATTCTCAACAGTATTTACTGCATCTTGTTCAGCAGGGATGCACTCTGATAGTTCGTCGAGAATTAGTGAGGTTTGTCCCGCACCACGCTTTTCAGCAGAGAGCTTTTCCCATTTATTCAAAGATAAATTGCGAGTGATTTTTCCAAGAAACGTCTGCAATTTGCTCGGGCGTTTAGGTGGAATGGAGTTCCATGCTCGGAGATATGTATCGTTGACACATTCCTCCGAATCTTCATCGTTATGCAGAATGCTGTAGGCAATGTAGTGGCAGTATCTTCCGTATTTCTTGGAAGTTTCAGATATGGCTTGTTCGGAACGTTCCATGTAAAGCTCTATGATTTTGCTATCATCCATATCATCACACTCCTTTCGTTTGTATCAAGGCCTTTCACCCTAATACACCGGGGTTACACGCTGTTCACTACACTTTTATTGGAATTTTTTGAAAAATATTTTTGAGATAGCAGACCAGGTACTATCAACAAAAAGTCCGCTATTGTTTTTCTGCCGCAGCAGCGTGACGAGGAAATTTTCTGTGTTGGCAAACACGGAATTTTTGCTCGGCACCCCACGGCACAGGTTGAGATTTTTGCAAAGCCTCTGCAAAAATGAATGTCGTGTGCTGTGGCATTTTCGAGAAAAGGTCCGACATGGTAAAACGCAGTTTTTTCAATGTGGGTACCATTTGTGAGAAAATGATGGGGGTATCCAAAGGGGTGAAATCCCTTGGCTCTGGGTTTCCAATAGGGGTGAGCAGCATCCCTATTGGCACACGATTTTGCTTGCAAAGTCTAGTGTGTTATACCTTTGGCGACCGCTGACGCTGGAAAGGGGCTGTCCCACGCCAGACAGACACTTTTCGGCGGAAGCAGAACAGGCGGATTTTGTGGGCTGAAAGGAACACAAAACGAAGGATTTAGCATGAGCAAAATCCGCCTGTTCGTGTGTAGTTGGCATAGGAAATCTTGAAGCTGTGCGGAAAGATTTTCTGTGACAACGGGGGCGCAAGAGGTATATAAAACCCGCCGCAGCGTCTGTTCCCCTCGTTAGTGAAACCACCACGGCAGTTCCAACCATACGTTATCCAACGCCAGCCTCTCCGTGGATTTCGCTCTGCTCTCTGACAGGAAGAAATGCTCCGCTGTCTCCGTCAAAGGATGCTCTATATTGTCCTCAAATCCGAAACGGTACAACAGATATTCACGCTCTCGATTGCTGATTGCATCAAGGGCGGCGTGAAGTTCTTCGTGCGTTTCCTTTGCAATATAAATCTGTGCGGGATTGGTCATATTGGAATCGGGGACAAAGGCATGACGATCCCGATTTTCAAATTTCGTCACCTCATCCAGACTGACGATCTCGCCCATGTGCTTTGCTTCAAAGGATGTACTCTGACTTCGGATGTAGTCGATCATGGAATTGCGAATTGCCGGAGCTGCGTAAGTCAGAAATTTGTTGCCGCCATCGGGATTGAATTTCTCCACGCATCCCATCAGTCCCAGACAGCCTTCCTGCACAAGATCGTCAAAGGTAACACCGAGTGCCCGATTGACTTCTATCTGTGCGCTCCATATTTCATGCGCCGTCATTTTGATAAAACGCAGATTGTTTTCCACAAGACTGTTCAGCGCATCCATGTTCCCGTTCTGCGCCAGCGCACACAGTTTTTCGTTATCAACTGCCGTCATGTTCATCTTCTGTTGGTTTGACCGTGAGCAGTCCGATCAATGCCTGATTGAATTGTTTTAATGCTTCGGGGTCAACACCCTCCATGCCGCTGACGCTGCCCGTGATCGCTTCGGCAACCATTTCGGGCGTGATATTCGGCTTTGTCACATCCTGCCCCTTTGTCAGCTCTGCGTACATATGCTGTGCCGCTTCTTTGCTCATGGCTTGTGCGTCTGAGACATTGGAGCCGATCTCCTTCTTGATTTCTTTCAACACATTCATAAAGGTGTTCTGAATAGCAGTAAGATCAGCTTGATACATCGGCATCCTTGAAACGCTGACAGTCTTTGCGGCTTCTGTAATGGCTTCTCTATCTTCGGGATGCTGCTTTGCTTCTCCCATCAACAGCGCACTCAATGTGGCATACATCTGATTCTGTGCGGCATATCCGGCAGCAAGGGTATCATCAAAATAATGTGCGATCATATTGGTCATTGCGGCGAAGTTTTTGTTTTCCAGTAAGCGATTGACAACCTCAGCATTGACCTTTCCTGTGTAGAGATTTTTTGCCGCCTGTACCGACAAGCCGAGTTCGGCTATATCGTAATTCATGCGGTCGGGAATATCGGTAACGCCGAGCAGGAAGTCGGTGGATACCTCAAATTCCTTTGCGATCTTTTTGATATTCTCGTCACCGAGTTTGCCTGTTGCATTGCTGATAAATCTGCTGAGTGTGCTGACATCCATTCCAATTTTTGCGGCAAGCTCACTCTGCGTGATCTTACGTTCTTTCATCAAATCCTGCAAACGCTCTCTGATGTTGCCGGATAAGTATTTGCGCTCCATGCTCTGCGCCCCCTTTCCTATTGGCATCAATCTTTTGTTTTTGACTTGATATATTTTCCGCTCTTGACTCTTGCATCGGCGGGCTTCTCTGCATTTTCGGGGATAATCCATCGTCCACCCGCCCTCTGTGCGCCGGGGATGCGGTTTTCATTGCAGAGGATACCGACACGGCGGTGGGAAATGCCCCATTTTTCTGCAACCTCAAAGGTAGAAAGATATTTCATCGGTATTACCCTCCATTCCTGTACTACTTTATATTATATACCACAAGTGGAATAAAATCAATATCATAACTGTGAACAATCGCCGTCCTGCGTTTTGCATTTTTGCAAAATTGCAGGGCGGCTTTTTTGTTTTCCTGCATTTGTGCGTGATTTTTCGGTCTATAGACATTTTCTCCGTATATTCAAGCAGACGAACAAAATCGTCGAGAAAAATTTATGGAGGAATGCGATGAACATTTATGAAAGCATCAAGGCGGCAATCAGCGTAAAGCAATCCGCCGAACACTACGGGCTGAAAGTGAGCCGCAACGGCATGGCTTGCTGCCCGTTCCACAATGACAGGCATCCGAGCTTGAAGCTGAACGAGGAATATTTCTTCTGCTTCGGCTGCGGAGCCAAGGGGGATGTGATCGACTTCGTGGCAAGGCTCTTTGATCTGAGCAGCTACGAAGCGGCGCAAAGACTGGCTGCGGACTTCGGTATCAGCACCGAGCCGGGACAGCCTGTGGCAGTTCCCCACAAGTTAAAGCATCCCTATATCCGTCAGTTCCGGGAGGACGAAATGCTGTGCTTCCGAGTGCTGACGGATTATTTGCATCTGCTGGAAGATTGGAAAGTGTGGTATGCACCGAAAACGCCGGATGATGCTCTGGATGATCGCTTTGTGGAAGCCTGCCAGATGATTGATTATATCGAATATCTGGCAGATATTTTGACCGTAGGTGATCTGGAAGAACGTGTTGCCGTGGTGGACGAGCTGATGAAAAATGGCAAGATCACGTTCCTACAGGACTACACCACAAGAAAGAAAAAGGAGGATATGCGCCATGAGCGAAGAAATGATGCAGACCTCGCCCTTTGAGTGTCCGGCGTGGTTTGACGGAAAGAAAATCAATGAAACTGTATTCTGTGAAGAATTTCTCCGTGATTATCCGATGGTCACGGTGAACGATGCTTTTTTCACGGTCAATGGCAGAGTACACGATGAAAACCGCTTGAAAAAGGTCATCTATGACCGCATCAAGTATTATGTGACCAGCGGCGTTGCAAAGAAAGTCACCAATCTGCTGGATGTCATGCGTATGGAGTGCTGCACCGCAAAGCTATCTCTGTACCAAGACCGTATCCATGTGGCGAACGGCACGTACTATCTGAACGGCACATTCAGTCCCGAAAAGGATTTCTGCCGCAACCGTCTGCCCGTTGCCTATAATCCCGATGCTCCGCAGCCTGTGACATGGCTGCATTTTTTATCCCAACTTTTAGAGCCGGAGGACATTCTGACCTTGCAGGAGTTTATGGGATATTGCTTTATCCCCTCCACCAAGGGACAGAAGATGCTCCTGCTGATCGGTAAGGGCGGCGAGGGGAAAAGCCGCATCGGTATCGTCCTTCGTGCGCTGCTTGGCAGCAACATGAACACAGGCAGTATCGCAAAGGTGGAGACAAGTCCCTTTGCTCGTGCAGATTTGGAACATGAACTTGTGATGCTGGACGATGATATGAAACTGGAAGCTCTCCCCCAGACCAACAACATCAAGGCGATTATCACAGCGGAGCTGCCGATGGATTTGGAGAAAAAGGGACAGCAGAGCTATCAAGGTGATTTGTATGTACGCTTCATCGGCTTGGGTAACGGTGTCCTGCAATCTCTCTATGACCGCAGCGTTGGTTTTTTCCGCAGACAGATCATCCTCTCCACCAAGGAGAAAGACCCGAACAGAAAGGACGATCCCTATATCGCTGAAAAGATGTGCGCCGAAGCGGAGGGCATCTTCCTGTGGGCGTTGGAGGGCTTGCACCGTTTGATCGACAACGATTACAAGTTTACGGTCAGCCAGTCGGCACAGGACAACATGGACGCTGCCGTATCGGACGGAAACAACATCATCGAGTTTTTAAGCTCCGAGGGGTATATCCGCTTCAAGGCAGATTATGAGGTCAGCTCCAAAGACCTGTACGCCGTTTACAAGCTGTGGTGTGATGATAACGCTTTGAGCAGCCTTTCCCAAAAGAGTTTCTGCTCGTTTCTCAAACAGAATGAGAGTCGGTACAACATCGAGTACACCAATAAGGTCAATATCGGCGGCGGGAGGTATGCCAGAGGATTTGTCGGCATCGAGCTTCTGCAAAGACCATTTCTGTAAAAATGATATTGACCCGAAAATACGTGTACCATCCGTACCAAGTGTACCACGGTACAGCAAGTACACTTGGTACACGTACTTTTCAGTCCGTTTCACTATTATTTTTCAATGCTGTTGGCGGATGCCCTGTTTTTGGGCATTGAAAATCAATGGTAATGAAAACAGGAAAGATTTTGACCGCAGAACAAAACCATTTCACGAAATCGTGCTTCTCTGAACAATGTATCCCGCTTACGGAACAATAGGTATTTTCTCTGTTCCAGAGCAAATCACACGGAACAGTAAAGTGGGATATGGTCATATATGGGCAGGACATCACAAGCAAAATTCTGAACGGATTTCAGAGATTGCAGATTTTCACTAATCGGTGAAGTGGGTATGCCGTAGGGCGTACCGTTTTCGCCGCATTACAAACAAAATTTATGGAGGATTTTATCAATATGAATGTACGCAACGAAATAAAGGCACAGATCATCCGTACCGGAATGACTATGCAGGAAGTTGTTGACCTGCTCTCGGACGAGTACGGATGGAGCGACAGCGTTTCCAATCTGTCCGCAAAACTACAGAGAGAAAGTATCCGATACAAGGAAGTCGTGGAGCTTGCCGATGTGCTGGGCTACGACATCGTATGGCAGAAAAGGAGGGGCAAATAATGGCAAATGCACAGTACGCTATTTTAAGATTTGCGAAATACAAGGGACCGGAGATCAGCGGCATTGAAGCTCATAACGAGCGCACCAAGGAGAAATACGCAAGCAATCCAGACATTGACCCGTCCCGTACACACTTGAATTTCCATCTTATCAAGCCCGAAAGGAAGTACAGAGCTGAATCCGAGTGTCAGATTGCAGAAGCCGGATGCCGCACACGCTCGGACAGCGTTCGTGTGGTGGAAGCTCTCATAACCGCTACGCCGGAGTTTTTCAAGGGAAAGAAACGAGCTGAAATCCGTGAGTTCTTCAATGAAGCGTTGGAGTTCATCAAGCAGAATCAAGCTCCCGAAACGATCATATCCGCTGTGGTGCATCTGGACGAGAAATCGCCCCATATGCACCTTTGCTTTGTACCTCTGACGGAGGATAAAAGGTTGTGTGCCAAGGAGATTTTAGGGAACAAAAAGAAGCTGACACAGTGGCAGGACAAGTATTGGGAACACATGGTAAAGAAATATCCCGATCTGGAACGTGGCGAAAGTGCCAGCGAGACCGGGCGTGACCACATCCCCACAAGGGTATTCAAACAGATGGCACGTCTGAACAAGCAGCATGACAAGCTGGCAGAACTGCTCTCCGATATGAAGTTCACGAACTACAAGGAGCGTTCGGCACAGATTGCGGCGTTTCTTGAAAAGTATATCCCCGATGTTGCCGCTATGGAAACGCAGATGAAGAAATACAAAAAGTTCTTCAAAACAGCGGACGGCAAACAGAAAGCGTTGGAAAAGAAAAATGACGAGCTGACCGCCGCTCTGGAAAAGAGCGAGAAAGAAAGCACCGTCAAGAAGTTGCAGGAAATGCGGCTGCATAGCGATTATGAGCGCATCAAGGGCATTCTTGACCGCATCCCGCCGGAGATCATTCGAGCATATACACATCGTGACAGCAAAACGCAGGAGGTACGCCATTATAGATAACAGAAAAAAGGATGAATGGAGCGGCTTTGCCGATTTACTTGCCAACTTAATAGAGAAATATGCGGCGGTTCTGGATATTGAAAATCTTCCGGAGCCGCCGATTTGTTTGGACAGCGAGAAAAAAGAAATTGTAAACAATTCCAAACTTTTTGAGGAATCTATTGAAAAAACGGACATTGCATGATATAATATACGTGTGATAAGTGTCCAAACCTACTCTGAGAGTGATTTCGGAGTAGGGGTTACATAACGGTGCTGCATACGGCGGCACGAATGAGGATAACGATATGAAAAAAGACAAGATAAAAGTATATATTTACACGAGAGTATCCACCACGATACAGGTGGATGGATACTCTCTGGATGCTCAGAAAGCCAGAATGAAAGCATTTGCCGAGTACAATGACTATAAGATTGTCGGTGAGTATGAGGATGCCGGTAAATCCGGTAAGTCCATCGAGGGCAGATTAGAGTTTAACCGCATGATGGAGGACATCAAATCCGGCAAGGACGGTGTTTCCTATGTGCTGGTGTTCAAGCTCTCCCGTTTCGGCAGAAATGCGGCAGATGTGCTGTCCACCTTGCAGGTTATGCAGGATTTCGGTGTCAATCTGATCTGTGTTGAGGATGGTATTGATTCCTCCAAGGATGCAGGAAAACTGATGATCTCCGTTCTGTCAGCGGTTGCCGAGATCGAGCGTGAGAATATCCGTGTTCAGACGATGGAGGGCAGAATCCAGAAAGCCCGTGAGGGCAAATGGAACGGCGGCTTTGCTCCTTATGGATATACGCTTGAAAAAGGCAAGCTGTATGTGAATGAGGAAGAAGCAGAAGCAATCCGCATCATCTTTGACAAGTACGTGCATACCGACATGGGCGCAAACGGTCTTGCCCGATACCTCGCCAATCATGGCATTGGAAAAATCCAAAGACAGAACGGCAAGAATCCTCTGTTTGATGCGGCGCTTATCCGCAGGATACTGAAAAATCCTGTTTACTGCGGCAAGATCGCCTATGGCAGACGCAGGACGGAAAAGGTGCATGGCACAAGAAACGATTACCGTCTTATTGAACAGGACAACTATCTGTTGGTCGATGGTCTGCACGAAGCACTTGTTTCCGAAGAACTCTGGCATGATGCACAGGTGAAATTGGTTGCCCAGGCAAAGAAATACGAGAAGGTCAACCATGGTAAGGATAACAAGGTGCATCTGCTGACAGGCTTGCTCAAATGCCCGATCTGCGGAGCCGGTATGTACGGCAATAAGAGTGTCAAGCACAAGGCAGACGGCACGAAGTACAAGGATTTCTACTACTACGGCTGCAAACACCGCACCATGACCCGTGGTCACAAGTGCGACTATAAGAAGCAAATCCACGAAGAACTCTTGGAAACCGCTGTCGCAGAGGTGATTACCAAGTTGGTCAGCAATCCGAAGTTTGCCGCTTTGATGCAGCAGAAAATCAGCATGAAAGTGGATACTTCCGCTATCGAACAGGAGATTGCAAACTACGAAAAACAGCTTCGCCAGAGCTATTCCATCAAGTCCCGATTGATAGAGGAAATTGATACACTTGACCCCGATGATAAACATTACATCAAACGCAAGGCAGACCTTGATGATCGTCTTTACAAGATGTATGATAAAATCGAGGATACGGAGTCTCTGCTGATTGAAGCCAGAGCAAAGAAAATGGCAATCGAAGCTGAAAAGCTGACTGCCGATAATATCTACAAAGTTTTGATTTACTTTGATAAGCTGTACGCCGTGATGGATGAACAGGAACGCCGACAGCTTATGGAGTCGCTGATCTCCGAAATCCATATCTTTGAGGAACGGAAGCCGAACGGACAATGGCTGAAATCCATCAAATTCAAGCTCCCGATCATAGAGGAAGATATGGAAATAAGTTTGGACAACGATACACAAGTTGAGACGTGCAATGCCGTCTGCACCTGTGGTAATGTCCTGGTATTCCTGACTGCCGCGTCTGGCGATTCGAAATGTAGCACCGGTCAAGCGCACAGAGGGATCATTGGCATCCACCTTTGCGATCTCAAGACCGGGCTTGGCGTAGTTCTCCAACGTGAGCACACAAGTCTCCCCATCTTTCAATTCAACCGTGTGCGGCGTAGCGTCGAGGATATATGCAGGCGGACAGGATACTTCTGTAACGGTATACCAGTCGGGCGTCAAGTTGGGCAGAATTGCTTTGCCGTCTGTACCGGTGGTCACATCCTGGCTCTGGCCAGAAGACTTGCGTGTCACGCGGAAGGTGACGCCCGCAATAGGGGTTTTTGTCATTGCGTCCAGCTTTAGGATCTCCATGCCTGAGAACTTTTTGTTGTGGAATGTCACGCTGGGGTGTTTGTTTTCTGTAGACACAACAACATCTTTTTTGCTGTTTTCGTCCAGCAGATGGTTGACAGGCGGTGTGATCTCAGAAATGATATAGGTTCCCTGCCAGGGCACTGTGACTCGAATAACACCGCTGCCGTCGGTGGTAAATGTACCAACTACGCCTTTTTCACTGTGGCGGATCTCGAATTCAGCGCCAGCCAGAGGAACGTTTGTGCCCAGCTCCAGCTTGGTGATGGTAATGCTGTACTCGCCCACATCTTCTGTAGACAGACGGAAGTAAGCGGGCACGGGGTCCAATACGTCTGCCGTGGCACGGATCTGATCCACGCCGTTGGTAGAGCACCAGAAAATCAGGCTGTTTGTGCCGCTGGCGCTGCCTTTATAGGCCGCAAACAAGGTGCCGGCAGAAATGGCAGCAGCAGAGGACACGTGCAGTGTCTGCCCCTCTTTGACAAAGGTAACGCCACTTTGATCGGTAAAGTTGAAGTTGGCCAGATCGCAGTTGGGATTGGTATTGACAAGATCCAGCTTGTACTCTCCCGGCACACCAAGGACACGGTGCACAGGCGCCAATGCGGAGAAAAAGTGCGCAAAAGAAGGCACTTCTTTGTGCGCGCGCATATTGGCGATGATCTGGTCGTAGTACGGAGCAGCAGCGGGAATATGTCCGATGATGGAATTGTATACAGCTTTGTTGATGCAGGTGTAGGACTCCAGATCCATATATCCCAGCACGATTTCCCAGATCACCGTCTGTGTGGCTGCATGATACGGGATATTGCTTTCATCCTGCGCACCGTACAGCATGGCATAGCCAATCGAGTATCGCTGTGCGCTGGACAAGCGATCATACTCAACGGTTCCATATGGGTAGCTGTTATGCGAATGCATATTCTCCGGCTCCACACAGTATGCAATTTGCCCATTGATCGTGGCGGTCGTCCACTCCAGCAATTCACCGGAGCCAACAAAGCTCCTATCGTATTGATATTCCGGATGCCCCGTCCACACCAGTTTGCCAGGCGCACCTGCGGAGCGGGCACGCTTTCGCATAGAAATGATCTGTACGGGGTACGAATCAGCGCTGTTATCGCTCGCCTCTTCGCCGGTTTCCGTTTTTGATGAATCGGATGCAGGCGGTGCTGTTGAGTCAACAGCCGGCGTGCTGGCAGAAGAAGCAGCTTCGCTCGTTGCTTCAGACGCGCTGGCAGAAGACGCCGAAGAACTGACAGAAGCAGAAGGAGTGATATTGCTGTCGCTGCTTGCCGGTGGAACACTGGCTGCCGGTTTTTCCGAAGTCGAATCAGAAGCAGGCGGGAGCGCATCATCTGGCGGGGTGATGGGAAGACCGTCTGCATTTTCCGGATTGGGCGCAATGGTGATCACTTCATCGCCGGAATATGCATCCGTCATTGTTGTACTGATCTCGCCATTGGGCGTGGTGGTTGTTTCAACATTCGCTGCAAAGCCATTGGCCGGAAGCATAGATACAGACAACACCAACGCCAGCAACCCGGGCAAAACACGTTTTTTTATGAAGTTGTTCATTGGTTGCCTCCTATTTGTAAAATAAAAAATGCAGCCTGAAAAACAGGCTGCGTTATATATAAACAGGATCAGCCGTACAAAACGTAGATGCGGCTTCCGTCCTGAACAATATTGTATACGGGAGGATGATCCAAATCGGTGGCCCCCATGAGTCCGGCGATCTGATCAATACAATAGTACAAATCACTGCGAATGGCATCGGCGCTTAAAATCGAAGTGTCGATCGGGTTATCAAAGCCTGCGTTGCCAATAGAAAGACTGCTGTTTACACCCATGTTTTTGCTGTAAGCATAACTGTGTGCATCGCCGATCAACGCGCCAATATCCACCGAAGGTGCCGGCGGCGAAGCAGGCGCTGGTTCCGGTTTCGGGGCGGGAACGACAGGTGCAGGCTCCGGAGCCGCAGGCGTATTTGACGCTGGTGCAGGCTCTGCGTTCCATGCGGGGTCTGGCAGCGGTGCCGGCGCAGAAGAAGAGGAAACTTTCTGCTGCGTTTGCACAGCGGTGGCTGGCATGGAAGCAGTAGGCGGTGCTACTGACACAGTTTGTAAGTCGCTGCTGTCTTCCGCATGATCCTGGCTGCGGCTGTTCGCTGCTTCTTCGCGCAGCGAGACAGAAGAGGTGTCGTCTGCGTCTGAAACGACGATTTGGCTCGCAGAGCCTGGATCCGCAGATACGCTGCCGGAAACTGGCTCTGCCGACGCGCATCCAGAAAGGCAAAGAAAATATAGGGCCAAAAATACACTCAAAGTTTTTTTCATAAAATCGACTCCTTGTGGATGATATGAGATCAACCTTCTACGGCCTGCACGCACAGCCGCTTGGTTGGATCCGCTGTACAGGTGATCAGTGTGATACGGTTGTCCTGTGTCCGCTCCAGATAGCTCCAATCATCATCGGCGATGGTCTGAATGGATGTCACGGTGTAGCTGCGCATTCCCAGTTCGGTCTGGTAGGTAATGCGATCACCCTGTTTCACTTTGTGCAGGTTTCCAAAAAAGCTGTACGCAAGCTGACCGTTGTGTCCGGCAAAGCCGATATTGCCGTCCCAGTAGGAAGTATTGCGAAAATGGCTGATGCCCTTGTCCATATCCGCCATATCATCTTCCGAGTCATACGCATGGACAGACAGGCCGATGCTTTCAATTTCCAATACGCCGATACTGTCTACGGCTCCCAGTTGTGCTCGTGTGGTAAAACCGTGATATCCATCTGCATCGTCTTCTGCCCAAACATCCATTGGTTGGGCATCTGTTACCACACCGTTGGCGCCGAATGTATCCGCCGATATCAGTGCAGTACTGCCCGCACTGTGAGCGGTGCCCTTCTCAAAATCGATATCTGCCGTACCACCTGTGTAGTGATGCGCCGGGGAAACTGTAAACTGTGATCCAAAATAGAGCAGCGTGGCAATCAAAATAGCGGTGATGGTCATCAGTACAGCTGCATAAAAAATGCTTCTTTTGATTTTCATGGTGCCTCCCCTTCTCTGTACTCCATCGGCAGGTATCCCTGCTCTTCCAGACCCTCTTCCCAGTTGTCGTCGTCACCTTCAGCATTGCTACAGTTGGTTTGTGTGTGCTTTTTGCGTTTGACCATCAGAACAACGCCAACGCTGGCACCGGCGGCCAGCAGAAACAAAAGCGTGCTGCCGATGATCAGCGGTAAATGCGATTCACTCTTGGTCTGAGTAATCGGCTCACCGCGGTAGATCACAGAAACCCGGTTCCACCCAGGTATCTCGCGGCTGACTTCACCGCTGTACACAAGTGTGGCCGTATACCCGCTGGCTTTGCTGCCGGTGGCTCTGCCGGAATATGTGGCCACTGCATTGTACAGATTGGGGACCAGACTGCCGTCCACTGGCGTAGTGCCCATGATCTGCCAGTCTACAGACTCCAACTGTAAGGTCACTCCATTTTTTTGCATGGTTTTAGCGATGTAGGCGGCGTCATTTCGGTCAAGGCCGGTGTATTGCTGCGTCTCGCGCAAGGTGTAGCCGTAACTGGTGCGGCCGGTTTCTGCGAACGAAATCTGATCTGCGTCCAACTGAAGCTGCCCAGCAAAACCGCCTTCGCTGTAGTCGATGATCGGTTCCACACTCGCCAGCAGCTTTTCTTTTTCATCGCTTTCTGCCGCAGCGACAATAGTTTTGCTCACCAACTTTGTTTCCGTGGTACCGGCCAACGGTTTGACCAGTATATCGTAGCGGCTGAACTGGTAGCCGTCTTGCTGAAACTCGGCCACAAGAGACTCCACATTGGTCGCGCTGTCAACCTCATAGATTTTGGTGATATACGGTGTGTTGCCGATCTGCTGCGCAGTGATACTCATCGGGTAGACGCTACTCTCCGGCACCTCGCCCACTTGTACCACGGTGGGATACGTATCGCCAGGTGTAAGCGGTTCAGATGTTTCCGAATACAAGGCGCCGGAAGCTCCCGCGGGAGACTTCGGCAACGTGGTGCGCCTTGACCCGGTTTTCAAAGTCAAGTATAACGACTTG
>OHBM01001620.1_pt1 | contig 16165 bp, 9 predicted proteins | sample 1577251 | NCBI WGS metagenome assembly OHBM01 (sample SAMEA3541557, study PRJEB24748) | human gut metagenome | biome: human gut; feature: human-associated habitat; material: faeces | place: China | collected 2012 | reverse complement strand
TGCGGCTTAGAACGGTCGAACTTTGCCTTTTCAGCCATTGGAATATCCTCCCTTATAATTAGGTTTTGATATTGGTTACACCACCCGGCGGGCGAAGCCGGCAAACGGCTTTCCGGCGGCGAGAAGCAGCGCATCGCCATCGCGCGGATGCTGCTGAAAAATGCGCCCATCGTCATTCTGGACGAGGCCACCGCCTTCACCGACCCGGAGAACGAAGATAAAATTCAGCAGAGCATTGCCGCCCTGACCAGAGGCAAGACTCTGCTGGTGATTGCGCACCGCCTTTCCACCATTAAAAACGCGGACAACATTGTGGTGCTGCAAAACGGCAGCATCCTGGCCGAGGGCACCCAGGCACAATTGCTGGCAGACTGCCCGCTCTACCGCGACATGTGGCAGGCCCACATTGGTGCCAAGGCGTGGGCGGTTTCGTCTGCAGGAAAGGAGGAATAAACCATGTTCAAAACTGTCAAACGCATCATCGACTGGTGCGGCGAATTTAAGGGCGGGCTCTACGCGCTGGCTGGAGAGGTCATCTCCGAACAGGAGGCTCACCATTGCCAGGATCGTGGTAAGCGCCGTCATCAGGATCGGGCGCATTCTGGTCTTACCGGTAGCGATCAGCGCCTCTCTGCGTTCCAGTCCTCCCATACGGAGCTGGTTCGCATAATCCACGAACACAATGCCGTTGTTGACAACCGTACCCAGAAGCACAACGAAGCCCATCATACCCATAACAGACAGTGGCTCGTTCATAAGCAGTAATCCTATCAGACCACCCGTGAACGCAAGAGGTACCGTGAACAATACAATAAACGGACTGAGCAGGCTTTGGAACTGTGCCACCATGACCAGATAGATCAGGGCAAGACCTAAGAGCAATACCTTACTCATCTGGATCACCATCTGATTGACCATATCGGATTCTCCGGCAGTGTCAATGGTATAACCGTCCGGCAATTCATACGCATCGATCAATGGCTGCAATTCTCTGGACAGAAGGGTGGCATTGCTTCCCTCTGCCACAGTGGCTGTCACCGTCATATAGCGGCTCTGGTTCTCACGGTTGATGCTCTGCACACCTTCCTCCAGCTTTAGTGTGGCGAACTCAGAAAGCGGATGATCCTCTGTGACAGTATTGCCATTATCATCCGTTGTCTGGATCTCAAAATTATAGTCCAGGAGATTCTCACGGGTCAGAGGTTCTCTTCCATCCTTTACGACGATCTTCATATCCTCGCCGTCTATAGTCACAGTGGCGGCATCGGTACTCTCCGTCAGCTTTCCGTTCAGCTCGGAAAAAATCTGGGCAACCGTCAGACCTTTGCGCATAGCGGCATCTTTATCCAGTACCAGACGGATGACCTGATCCGGCTCTTCCTGCCCGTTGGAAATATTTTCATAGCCCGGGATCGTAGCAGCCAGATCACAGATGTCCTGCGTGATCTTCGTCAGAGTATCCAGATCATCGCCATATACCTTAACAGATAATCCTGAGCCCATCATCGTGCTCATCTCAGACATTCCCGTTGATATCGTCAGTTCACAGTCAATATCCGCTGTGCGTTCTTCAATCTCCCTGCAGATTCTGTTTACTTCTTCTTTTCCGGCATTCTCATTCTCTGTCAGCACCAAAAATGTAAACTGATCGTAGGTGCTGTCTGACATACCGGAAGAAGAAGCCACCAGTGTGGTATCTCCACCTGCCATGGCACCTACATCTCCGATGCCATCTATGGTCGTCATGGCATCCAGCACCTGGTCAGCCCTCTTGTAGCATTCTTCCTTATCCGTATCCTCCGGCATCTGCACAGATATCTCAATCTGGTTGGATGTCATATCCGGGATCATGACGATACCCATCCGCATGACCGCCCAGATACTGTATACCAACAGACCGATGGCAATAACAAGGGGCACGACCTTCACTTTCAGGCAGAATGCCAGCATTTTTCCATAGATGTCCTGCACCTTGTCAAAGAACGGATGCTTCTTCTCTTTGGAATTACGAAGCAGAGTCGAACCCGCTGCCGGCACTATGGTCATAGCGATCAGCAGAGATGCCGCCAGGGTAAATATGATCGTCAGACTGATGGGCATCATCAGTTCACGGACGGTTCCTGCGGTAAATACCATCGGCAGGAATACGCAGACTGTTGTCAGGGTGGAAGCAATAATCGCACCTGCCACCTGTTTCGTACCCTGTACCGCTGCTCTCGCCGCGCCGACTCCCTTAGACCGCAGGCGATAGATATTCTCGATCACGACGATGGAGTTATCCACCAGCATACCAATTCCGAGTGCCAGGCCCGATAACGACATCATGTTCAGTGAAATACCTGTAAAATACATTAATATCAATGCCGTCAGAACAGACAAGGGAATGCTGACAGCTACAACGATGGTGGGTTTTACATCCTTTAAGAACAGCGCCAGGATCAGGATCGCCAGTGCCGCACCTACGATCATGCTCTGCAATACGCCATTAATGATCATAGTTATGTAATCGCCCTGATCCATCAGTGTCAGTACCGACAGTCCGGGATACTGCTTTTCCAGCTCTGAAATTGCAGCAGCGATATTTTTACTCACCTCATTTGTTCCCGCTGTGGAACTCTTGAACACAGACAGTACCACTGCGCTCTGACCATTCAGTCTGGCATAGCTGTCATCGGCGTTATCGATCACCGTGATGTCTGCCACATCGCACAGCCGTACATCCCCGATATCTTCAATATTGGTAAGTACAATATTGGACAGTTCGTCCACACTTTCATAATTGCTTCCGACCTTAAGCAGCCAGGAATTGTCCTCCGCATCATCCAGATACCCCGCCGGCATGGCAAAATTCTGTGCATAGATCAGCTGTGACAGTGTCTGCATATTCACCAGTTGGTCTGCATTGGCATTACGAAGTGCCTCCGCCTTCTGAACCTCAAAATTCTCCAGAGAGGTATTATACTGATCCCAGCCGTCTGCCAGCTGCTTTTTCGCATCCGCAATGGAATCCCAGCCCTCTGTGATCTGGTCCTGGGCAGAATCCAGGCTATCCTTGTTGCTGTCAAGGGTTGTCTGGGCGGAATTCAGCGCACTCTGTCCGGAAGATATCTGCGCAGAAGCCGCACCAAAGCCTGCTGCCGCCTCGATTTTCGCCTTTTCAATATCCGTATAGGAAACACCGCTCTTCTTCAACTCCGCTTCTGCTGTGGATACTGCTGCCTGCACACCGGTTTTCTCGACCTGAAGGCTGTTCAGGGAAGATACGTAGTCGTCATAGCTGTCCAACATATCTTTTTGCTTCTGATAGCCGTCTGCGGTCTGCTTCAGTATTGCCTCCCATTGTTCCTGGGTCAGCGCATACCAGGCTGCTTCATCCGCAATCCCCAGGCTCTTTATATCAATACCAAGTCCTTTCAGCGTTCCCGCAGCTGTTGCATAGTCCATACTTTTCAGTCTGTTGGCAGCAGGAGACTGTAAAAAGCTGATCAGTCTTCCCAGCCCACCGGACATGATCTCTCTGTCATTCTTCGTCGACGCCATTTCGTCAATCGCGGTGATCGTCGCCTTCAGTGATGCTTCCTGCGCCTGTAACGTCAGCAGGTCTGTCTGCAATGCGTTCAGCTGATCTAATGCCTGACTAGCAGTCGCCAGCTTATTCTCGGTATCCTTCTTCTGCTCCTCCAGGGAACCCTTGGCATCTTCCAGCTTTTCCTTCTGCTCGTCCAGTTCCTTCTGTGCATCGTCTAACTTCGTCCTGCCGTCGTCGATATCCTTCTGTCCGTCGACCAGCTCCTGCGTGCTGTCTGCCAGCTTCTGCTCCGATTCCAGCAGCTGCTTCTTCGCATCATTCAGCTGATCCACCGCATCCGCAAAAGCATCATTGGTCTTTGCCAGGATTTTCTCGTTCAACACATCAATCTTATCCTGATTCAGATCCACAGAGATGGAATTCTCCACAATTCCGATGTCAGAGATACTGGTCACACCCTCCTGCCGTTCCAGATAGGGGATCAGCGTGTCTTCGACAAACCGCGAGGTCTCCTGAATATCCTTACCCTCATAGGATGCCGCCAGATATACGGAAGCCATCATATCCATGCTGATCTCCATAATATTCGGAGAACCGCATTCCTCCGGCAATGCTGATTTCACACTGTCCAGAGCACTCGATACCTTTACCATGGCGGAATCCATATCCGTTCCGTCTGCGAATTCCAGTTCTACGATCCCGTAGTTTTCATAGGACATACTGTATACATTCTTTACACCGGAAATGGAGCCCAATGCGCTCTCCACAGGTTCGCTCACACTGGACTCCACTTTCTCCGGACTCGCTCCCGGATAAGTCGTGATCACCAGTAAATACGGCAGACTCATCTTGGGCAGAAGATCCGTTGTCATTCCCGATAAGCTTACAAATCCCAGAATAATGATAGCAACTACCATCACCAGAATTGTAAACGGTTTTTTTACACTGAATTTTTCCATATATTCCCGTGCCTTTCCCACGTAAGCATCTGTATAGTAGTATGTTACCACTAACGAGTCGCGAAAATCCATTAAATAAATCTAAAATTTCGATTCTTTGCTTAAAAAGCCGCGGATTTTCTGCTTTGCACGGGTCAACGCATTTTCTGTTGCCTTTTCACTCCTCCTGAGCACCTTCGCAATCTGGGTGTAGCTCATTCCCGTAATATAGAGATCCAGTACCTGTCGCTCCAGCTCACTCAGCTCCGTGGCGATCCTTTTCTCCAGATAGGCCACTCTTTCCTTATCTAGAAAAAGTTCCTCGGGATTCCTGCCGGTCTTATCCGCCAGAAGCTCCGCCAGTGTCTGTGTCTCCGGATCTCTGTCCTCTTCCATTCTTCCATGGCTGTCCAGGGAGACATAGGTATTCAACGGTGTGTGCTTCAGCCGCTGCGATGCCTGCACCGCCGTATACATCTGTCTGCTGATACACAGATCCGCAAACGTGTAAAAGCTGGCGTCTCTGCCACAGTCGTAATCCCGCACTGCCTTAAACAGCCCGATCATCCCCTCCTGGATCAGATCCTCGCTGTCTCCGCCCAGGATATACATGGATTTTGCCTTGCTGCGCACCAGATTTTTATACTTGTCACAGATGTAGTCCATCACCGGCCTGTCGCCTTCCCGCAGCTGGTCGATGAGCTCCTCATCTGTCATATCTTCATATTTGAAGTGCTCTGTCATACTCTTTCTCCTGTCCTGCCGACATCCGGATCACTTGACGGCATTCGGCATATTGCAGGCTCTTTCACTGTAACATGTGACTCTGTTATACCTCGCGACACCTTTTACGCCTGCAGTCTCTGACGTACGATCTCGTAGGCCAGTACGCCTGCTGCTACGGAAGCATTTAAGGAATCGATATCTCCCTTCATGGGAATCGACGCCACCATGTCGCATTTTTCCTTCACCAGACGGCCTACGCCCTCGCCCTCGTTGCCGATGACCAGACCGATGGGACCCTTCAGATCCAGATCGTACATGGTAGTACCGCCCATATCCGCGCACACGAACCACAGACCTTCCTTTTTCAGGTCTTCGATGGTCTTCGCCAGATTCGTCACCTTTGCCACCGGCGTATAGTTCAATGCTCCGGCGGAGGTTCTCGCTACCGTAGCGGTCAGTCCCGCTGCACGGTTCTTCGGAATGATGACGCCATGGGCACCTGCCAGATTGGCAGTACGGATGATAGCTCCCAGATTATGGGGATCCTCGATATTATCCAGCAGGAAAATAAAGGGCGGCTCACCCTTTTTCTTCGCTGCTTCCAGGATATCATCTACCTCTGCGTACTCATAAGCCGCCGCATAAGCGATGACGCCCTGATGTTTTCCGGTCTCGGATAACTGATCCAGGCGCTCCTTGGTCACATACTTTACTAACGTGTCATGTTTTTTAGCTTCTCTTTTAATGGTCATCATCGGACCGTCCTGACAGCCATCCAAAATGAACAGCTTGTCAATGGGTTTGCCCGAACGATACGCCTCGATCACGGCATTTCTGCCCTCTATGGTAAATTCCTGATATCCCATGCTTGTCCTTTCTTATTACGTATTGCTTTCTTATTACACATTACTTTGTTATTATGCATTACTTTCTCATTACGCATTATTTTCTCATTACGTATTACTTTCTCATTACGCATTACTTTTCTGTCACATGCGTTACACTACACTCAGATTTCCAACCCTGCCAGGCGGATACCGTCTTTGATCAGCTCAAGCATCCGGTCTGTCTGTCCCGTCAGGTACAGATACCCCATCAGTGCTTCAAATCCGGTAGCTCTGCGGTAGTCTGCCACAGAAGCATTTTTCGCCGTGGTGTAGGATTTGGCATTGCGTCCTCTGCGGTACACCGCTTCCTCGTCCTCCGTCAGCTCCGGAAGCAGTGCCTCGATCATAGCGGACTGCGCCGGTGCTTTTACGTAGCGTGTTGTCTTTTTATGCAGGTCATTGGCGGAGCGGTTGGCACGTTCCACCACAATACTTCGGATCACCAGTTCATAGATCCCGTCTCCGATGTAAGCTAATGTCAGCGGAGAATATGCCCGGACGTCCTGCCCCTCGCAGTCGAAGGTCTGCTTGATCTTAGTAAGAAGGGTTATGCTCTCTTCCATTTTACACCCTCTCTGGTATCTTCCAGTACAATGCCCTTAGCTAACAGTTCATCACGGATCTCGTCAGCTCTAGCGAAGTTCTTCGCCTTTCTGGCTGCCTGACGCTCCTCGATCAGTGCCTCAATGTCGCTGTCTAACATCTCTGCTTTTTTGTCCACGATCAGTCCACAGATATCGGACAGGGTCACGATCTCCTGCTTTAATGCTTCCAGGAATGCCTTGCTGCTGTCTGCCTTAGCATTGGAATTCACGAATTTTACCAGCTCGAAAATAGCTGCCAGTGCATCTGCGGTGTTGAAATCATCATCCATGGCTTCGTCAAACTTGGTCTCAAAGCCCTGTGCCTCGGTGAGTAATTCCTTCTCTTCCCCGGTCATTTCGGTATCTGCTGCCTTGTCCAGTAAGAATTTCAGATTATCCACGCTGGTGACGATTCTCTCATAGCCGTTCTTCGCAGCTTCCATCAAGTCAGCGCTGAAATTCAGCGGGCTTCTGTAATGTGCGGACAGCATGAAGAAACGCAGTACCTGCAGATCGTATTTTTCGGAGATCTCCCGGACAGTGAAGAAATTGCCCAGGGATTTGGACATCTTGCGGTTGTCGATGTTCAGGAAAGCATTGTGCATCCAGTATTTTGCAAAAGGCTTGTCATTGGCTGCCTCGGACTGTGCGATCTCATTTTCATGATGAGGGAAGATCAGATCCTCTCCGCCGGCATGAATATCGATCTCTTCGCCGAGATAACGCTTACTCATGACGGAGCACTCGATGTGCCAGCCGGGACGTCCCTGGCACCAGCAGGAATCCCAGTAAGGCTCGCCTTCTTTTTTCGGCTTCCACAGTACGAAATCTAAGGGATCTTCCTTCTGGTCCTCACCGGAGACTAACAGAGAACGGTTACCGCCCTGGAGATCATCCAGATTTTTATGGGAAAGCTTGCCGTAGTCCTTGAAGCTTCTGGTACGGAAATATACGGTGCCGTCTGCAGCAACATAAGCATGTCCCTTATCGATCAGGGTCTGGATCATGTCCAGCATGCCGCCGATCTCCTCGGTAGCCTTGGGGTTCCTGGTAGCGGGCTCGATGTTCATGCCCTCCATGTCCTTTTTACACTCTGCAATGTAACGCTCGGAGATTACGCCGGGCTCGACGCCCTCTTCGTTAGCTTTTTTGATGATCTTATCGTCCACATCCGTGAAGTTGGATACATAGTTCACTTCATACCCCTTGTATTCCATGTAACGGCGTACGGTATCAAATACGATCATAGGGCGGGCATTTCCGATATGGATCAGGTTGTATACGGTAGGTCCGCAGACATACATTTTTACCTTGCCGGGCTCTAAGGGCTTGAATTCTTCTTTTCTCTTGCTTAAGGTGTTGTAGATTTGAATGCTCATTGTTTATCCTTTCCTAATTGCGATTTTTGCAATGATATATCTTTAATTTTATCACACTGTCTTGTCATTTTCTGCAGATTGGGGGTGTTCCCCGGTCTCCGCACTCATTACCACCAGCCTGCGCAGCTGCTTTAATTCATCTTCCATTTCCAGTACCCGGTTGGTCAGTTCGGAATTCTCACGCTGCAATACCGTGATGTCTTCCCGTACCGGATCGGGGAGATCCGTCTGGTTCATGGTCTCCTGGGGAAGGCTTGCGTTGTTGCGCTTTACGACGCGTCCCGGCACACCTACCACCGTGGATCCGGGCGGCACTTCACTTAAGACCACGCTTCCGGCGCCGATCTTGGAATTATCTCCGATGGTGAAGGATCCCAGGACTTTCGCTCCCGCACTGATCATGACGTTGTTGCCGATGGTGGGGTGACGTTTGCCGTGCTCCTTACCGGTGCCTCCCAGGGTCACGCCCTGATACAGGGTCACATTATCGCCGATAATGGTGGTCTCACCGATGATGACACCGTTACCATGATCGATGAAAAATCCTTTGCCGATCTGTGCACCGGGATGGATCTCGATGCCGGTCTTGCGCACGCCCCGCTGGGAGATATACCGCGCCCAGAAATAATGTCCGCTCAGGTACAGCTTATGCGCCAGTCTGTAATGGAGCATGACCTTGAAACTGGGATACAAAAGAACCTCCATGGAGGAATGGATCGCAGGATCACGTTCCTTGATAATACGGACTTCTTCTTTTAAATTTTTGATGATGCCCATGTTCTCACCTCGAAAAAAATACCGCGAACAAACTCTTCTCTTAGAGACGAATTTATCCGCGGTTCCACTCTACTTAAGGGACAATGCCCTTCACTCTGGCGTAAAACGCCATGCACATAACGGGTGCTTACCGGATCCGGATACTGATTACTGTTAACGTTCCCCGGATCAGCTCACAGGCGCACTTCCTTTTCCTCAGACGAAAGCTGCTCCCAGCTACTAACAGCTTCTCTCTGGCGTCCCACCGAAAAGTACTTTTCCTGCTCCATGCCTTTACTGCATATATGATCATTCCTACTAAATAAGATATGCAAAAATACGGGTTTTGTCAACCCTGGAGTTTCCTACATTACAGCTTTTTCCAAGGTTTCCCTCACGTATTCATTCAGTGACATATTTTTTATTCTTCCAGAAGTATCCACTGTCCCTCCGGTGCCGCATCCAGGATCCAGTACTGGCACCGTCGGATGTCCGCCTCCAGACTTCCGGTCTCCTGTAATTTTTCCCCATCGTAGGTGAAGAATACGGTTCTCGCTTTTGCATCATCTCCGGTCTCATACAGTGCGATCACGATCTGCTCCCCATCCGGACTGTAAGCGAGAATGCTGTTGTCCAACAGTCTTGCATGGCGGTCTACATTGTTACCTTCCACTCCGAAGGTGTAATTCACCGGGCTGTTTCCTTCCACGTTCTTCCAGGCGTCTGTTTGTAGTGTGATCCGCTCCGATGTCGCATCTCCATCCAGATCGATCAGTGCATAGGTCTCAGAAAAAGTTCTCTGGGACACATCGCATACCATACCGGGATGAGATAAAATATCCTCCCGCCATTCCACAGCATACCGGTCCCTTGACACCTGATCCAGCCTGTCAGCTCCGGCGTCCAGACCACTGATGGAATACTGCTGATAGAGTTCTCCGTTGCCGTTATAGACCGTCACGAAACCATTCTGTACTTTCATGGAAAACGGAAGCACAGGTTCTGCCGTTTCTTCCCCGGTCAATTCCCATCCGGTATCACCTGCCAGGCTGCAGTTCTTCACCGTATACAGTGTAGGTTTCCCGTCCTCCTGTAAATGCTCCGCTGCTTCTGTCATATAGAATACCCTGCTGCCCATCCAGCCGATACTGCTGTCCTCCTGCACCTTCTCGTTATAAGCGTTGGAAGTATTGTAGTAAGTCCGGTCACAGATTGCAGCCGATGCCATATTTTCCGGGATGCCATCCGCAGACACACACCGGAAGGTATGATTATACATCACGTAGATTCCACAGCTGGATACCTGAATATGAATACCGGAACCGGAATAGCTTCCGATCTTCGTCTCCAAATACTCTGTATACTGTCCTGCCGGCATATTTCCCGGAGAATACGCTTCGTATTCCACATAGACTCTCCGGGCAGACTGCTCTCCCGGGAGCGGACCGATCTTCTGTCTGGATGCCGCACTCACATCTCCGGTAGACAACAGCCAGATCTTCTGTTCCTCCTCCGCCAGCACCATGGGAATCTCGATCACAGAACCATCCTTCTCAAAAGTATACTCCACATTGACCACCGATCCTTCTCCCATACGGTCATCGCCATAGAGCTGGTACTGTCTTGCCGCCTCGTAGAGGACTTCCGTTACCTCACCGGTACCCTTTCCCAGCGAAAGAAGCTGCTTTGCTGCCGTCACAGGGTCCTTATAATCCTCGTAGGATCTGTGATCACCGGTGCCGTACTGCTCCTCGAAACGGCTGTTTTCGAACATCTCCCAGTTTGCAGGATACCCGGCATACCTTCTGTGATTAACATACCATCCCTTCTCCTGTGCAAAGGAATGGGTACTCTCGATCCTCTCGGGGGAATAAAATTCCGCGAAATCGGAGCGCGTCTCAAACGTTACATACGACAGCTTTTCCGCATAAATATCCCATTCTTCCTGTGTCCAGACAGCCTCATCGGAATATTCGGTATCACTGATATCTACCGGCTCATTCTGGGCAGACGGCGCAGTTTCCGTAGGAAGTTTTTCCTCACTGCGGTTTCCTCCCGGATTACTGCACAGGCAGATGATGAGTGCTACGATCACCGCCACCGCACCGATGAGGATCCAGAACGGAGGCTTACGATAATCCAGCACATGACGGATCCGGTTCTTCACATGATCCTCTCCGAAAGATAACAGTGCACAGATCGTACCACCGCGGTATTTTCTCCACCTGCCGTCGCTGGCTTCCTCCAGCAGTGTATAAGAATAGACCTTCTTGCTTTCCTCTCCCAAAAGCTTTACCACTTTTTCGTCACAGGACATCTCACAGTCCATATTCATCAGGTAAAATGCCAGCCACACCAAGGGATTGAACCAATGCACACAGCAGATAAAAAGCACTGCCGGCTTGATCAGATAGTCTCTTCTCTGCAAATGCACCCTCTCATGGCACAACACAACCTCTCTGCTCTCCCCGGCAAGCTCCGATGACAGATAAATGGTCGGATGCAGGATCCCCATAACAAAAGAAAGGTGTCCCCCCTTAATCTCACAAATTCCTTCTTCTACTTTGTAAACGCCATTTTCCGGCTGACGCAGACGGTAATACATCCGCAGATAGGAAAACAGATGATAACCGGCAAACCCAACAAACCCGATCAGCCACAAGTACGGTAACACGATTCCCGCCAGTGTTTTCAGCATCTGTGTGCTGTGCGTTGCAAACATTTCCGTGGTTGGACCGCTCGTTGCAGACATTCCTGTCTGTCCGGTTACCATAGAGGACTCCTGCGAAAGTGCCTCCGACTGACTGCCATCGTCACTATCGATCTGCTCCGTCATGCCTGAAATCTGTATTGCTTCCGCAGTCGAATGTTCCAGGGCTGCTTTTTCTCCGGCATTTCTCTCATTCTGCATGATATCTCCGGGCACCTTCAGCGGCGCGCTCACCGTCTGTCCCGTTACCAGCCGCTGTGGGATCAGACTGATCTGTGTCTGCGGAAATGCCGGGCAGCACAGGCGTAGAAACACGATTCCCCACAACAGATAAGAACACCATCTGGGAGCCCTGCGAAGCACCAGTCTCGCCACCAGCACCAGCAAAATGCAATAACTTCCCACCAGGCTCAAGTTACAAACGATCCCAAATACCTTCTCTAAAATCTCCCTCATCCAATCTCCTCCGTCAGCTCTTATAATCCTCGATCATAGCTTCGATCTCCGCGATCTGCGCTGCGCTGAGTTTCTTGCTCTGGATAAATGCGGCGATCATCTTCGGCAGCGAACCGCCGTAAGCCTTCTCCACGAAAGCCTCCCCCTGGGCTCTGTGGTATTCCTCCTTATTCAATACGGAAGATACGATGGCATTCTCATTTTTGAAAATACCGTTCTCACAAAGCTTTTTAATAAACGTATAGGTGGTGGATTTTTTCCAGCCGAACTTCTCCGCACACTGTTTTACCAGTTCTCCGGAACCGATGGGTTCCTCCTCCCAGATCAGCTCTGCAAATTTGTATTCTGTCTCCGTCATCTGATACATTCCCATTCCTCCTTGTATCCTTCTTAATCCAGCGCTTGCCATATGCAATCCTATTGGCTTTTTTGCACTCATCACATCATAAAAGGTCGATAGTATACAGACCTTGTTCTAATTAAAGTCTATATCCTATCGACCAATTTGTCAAGTTCTTATTTTCCGAAATTATCAGCTCTTCGGGCATCCGCTGCAGCTTCCGCAGCCGCCCTGCATCGCCTGTGCCGTAAGATCAAACGGCGTAGTCACCAGACAGATTGCCTGAGAGGAGATTCCCTCTCCGCTGCCGGTGAATCCCAGCCCTTCCTCCGTGGTAGCCTTCACATTGACCTGTCCCACATCGATCAACAGGGCTTTCGCGATATTTTCCCGCATAGTATCGATATGCGGGCGCATCTTCGGTGCCTGTGCAATGATCGTCGCATCAATATTTTCGATAAACACATGATTTTCTTCCAGCAGCTCGCCCACTTTTTCCAGCAATTTTATGGAAGAAATACCCTTGTATGCTGGATCTGTATCCGGGAAATGTTTCCCGATATCTCCCAGCGCCGCTGCTCCCAACAGCGCATCCATGATCGCATGGAGCAGGACATCCGCATCCGAATGTCCCAAAAGTCCCTTTTCATAAGGTATTTTCACGCCGCCGATGATGAGGTCTCTTCCCTCCACCAGACGGTGTACGTCATATCCCATTCCGATTCTCATACTTACAACCTTTCCGCAGACGTTATCCTTTTTCAAAAAGTACCGACTGTCCCGTTGCGACCAGTGTCGGGTGCCAATGTCGTCCGCTATATACGAAATCTCTGTCATTATTGTCTCGCCACAGCACAGTTCATCAGCTCCTCCGTGCTGTCGAATACATAGACGGTATAACTGCCGTCCTCATATACCTTTTCGCCCTGTTTCAGCGCCGGTGCTTTCGCATATTCCGCACACTCCTCCGCAGTCAACAGCAGGAATGTCTCCCCGGTATGATACCCATCCTCATAATATTTCATGGGCGAAGACCACTTAAAATACTCAAGGTGCTCAGGATCTCCGATGTTGCCGATCTCCACTTCACCATTCGTAAGCTCCGTGATGATATTGGCATTATTATAAGTAGCGAATCCGAAATCATACCCGTTCTCCGCAAGGAATTCCGCCACGGGACGCTTTGTCTCGTTCTTGTCCACCGTCAGGAAAGACATCACCGTTTTCCCCGTTCCGAGGATCAGACAGATAGTAAGCAGTGCCGTCACCGCAAATCTGTCAAAGGGCATTTTTTCCTCTTCCAGATAAAAACACAATACCGGCAGGGCGAAAATGAAGATCGTGATATAATACCGCGGCACCATGGTACTGGTGGTGAAAATAAACACAAAGAGATTCAGTACGAAACTGACCTTCAAAAACAGTGTGATCAGACTGCGAAATTCCGTAATGCGCTGTATTTTCCCGCTTTTAACAGTAACGAATCCGTAGATGCCAAGCATCACAAAGGCTGCCATCGTTACAACGCCCCGCAGGGATAAAAATCCCTTATCCGGAATATAGCCAAAAAGCATCAGCAGACACCCCACCGCATTCTGGATCCGGTCGAATAACACACCGTGATACAATGCGATGAAATTCGTCGCGCCATAGGTCTGGAATACGTATTTGTGACTGATGAACACTACATTGATGCCATATCCCACGACTGCGAAAAATGCCCCTGCCAGACTGTACAGGAAATACTTCATCCGGTCGGTGCGCCATAATTTTCCGAAATTCTCCTTTGTCATCTCTCCGCGGAAGCTCTGAAATTCCTCACCACCCAGCAGGTAGAAAAAGGAAGTCAGTACCAGAGGGCACTGTAATGACAGCAGGTAACGCACGCCGGACATTCCACAGACGATAGCAAGCAACACATAGAATATCCACAGGCTGACCTTACGTTTTGCACAATATTCTCCGCTGCACAACCGCAGATACATACCGAAGAACCACAGCACCAGGATCACATGGGACATGTAGGTATTGCCCATCTGCATATGCGTCATCATGGTCTCGGAAAAAGGCAGCAGCAGCAGGCAGGAGCTTAACACGGTAAGTCCGCGGGATACTTTTAACGGCTTCATAAAATAATAATAGGAAGCCAGCATCAGCCCGTAAAATACCAGGTTCGTGATCGTACGGATCACATGCCAGTTGCTGCAGATGCGAAACAGCGGCCCCATGATCAGCTGTGTATACAACACGCGGAATTCCGTGGAATAATACCAGTTTGTCGTGGAAAAAATGTGGTGCTCTTCGGATAGGATCCTGGAAAAGATCATCTCCGCCGCCATATCGGAATCCAGCCAGTGATCCTGGCTGATGATATTCAAACCAAGCAGGAGCAAAAGCGTCGCTCCCAGCAAAATATAGGGTATCTGTTTTTTCAGTGTTTTCATACCGCAGACCTTTCTGTTAGTGCCTATGCATTCTTCCCTAACTATACACGATTTGCCGCAAAAGCACAACTGCGGCTTTTGCGGCAAATCTACAAGTTTTATCATTTAATTAAGATCGTTTCCTTTTAGGGAAGCTGTTACCGATGCCCGGCTCTTCCCGTTTCTTTCGCTTTTTCTCTTCTCTCTCTGCTCTGTCTGCGGAGGGCTTACGATCTGCGTTTTTCCTGTCGCGGTCGTTCCATTTTCTTCCGTCTTCGCGACTGTCACTTCTGCGGTGTCTTCTGTCCTCAGCGGAACCTGTGCTTCCGTTGTCTCTGCGACGTCTGTCACTGCGTCCGAACCTGCTGTTCTCTGCATCACGACTGTCTTCGCAGCCAGCACTGTCATCACGCCCGAATCTTCTACGTGCGCCGTCTCTACCGTTGTCCCCGCGACCAAAGCGGCGTCTTCCGTCTCCACTGCCAAAGCTGCGGCCTTCACCATCGCCTCTGCCGGATCGTCCTCTGTCCCCGAAGCGATTGCCACGCTTTGTATATTCATCTGCGGCGATCTCCTCGCCCTTGTCACCGACCTGTAATTTCAGCATGGCTGCTGCCAGCTCCAGTGCATCACAGCCTTCCTCTTCCATCTTCCGTTGTAAAAAGCTCTTCATCAGCTCGATGTCTTCATGCTCATGCAGTTCCCATGCCTTGTTCAGATATTTGTCTGCTTTCGCTTTCAGCACCTTCGCAGCTCCGGGAAGCTTTTTCTCCGTGATGGTGGTATGGCAGACTCTCTCGATTTCGCGGATCTTGTAGATCTCCCTACTGTTGGCAAAAGTGAAGGATCTGCCCTTTCTGCCGGCACGACCGGTTCTGCCGATACGGTGCACATAGTACTCGATATCCTGCGGAATATCGTAATTGATGACAGCTTCCACATCATCCACATCAATACCTCTGGCTGCCACATCCGTAGCGATCAGGATACTGGTTCCACCGTTACGAAAACGCTTCATGACCGCGTCACGCTGCGCCTGGGACAGATCTCCATGCAGTCCTTCCGCCTGGAATCCCTGCTCCTTTAATAAATCCGACAGCTCGTCCACCTTTTTCTTCGTATTACAGAAGATCAGGGTCAGCTTCGGCTGATAATACTCTAACAGTCTTACGCAGGCGGCATCCTTGTCCTGATTTTTCACACGGTAGAATTTCTGGGATACCAGGGGAATGGTCAGCTCCTGCGCTGCCACCTTTACTAATTTCGCATCGTTCTGGAAACGGTCTGTGATCTCCAGGATCGGCTTCGGCATGGTCGCGGAGAACAGAGCGGTCTGGTGCTCTCCGGGGATCTGACCAAGGATCAGCTCCATATCCTCACGGAAGCCCATGTTGAGCATCTCATCCGCTTCATCCAGTACCACCATGTTCACCAGAT
>OHBM01001608.1_pt1 | contig 16276 bp, 8 predicted proteins | sample 1577251 | NCBI WGS metagenome assembly OHBM01 (sample SAMEA3541557, study PRJEB24748) | human gut metagenome | biome: human gut; feature: human-associated habitat; material: faeces | place: China | collected 2012 | reverse complement strand
AGCGGATTTGGTGATTTGTATCAGAATATCAATCAGATGAATTTGTTTATCAGCAGGACCCTCCATGCGGATGTTCTGACTGAAAGTGCTAAGAACTATTATTTAGGACAGGTGTATGGATTGCGTGCCTACTATATGTATCAGTTATACCGTTCATGGGGAGATGCCGTGTTTACGGAAGAGCCCAGCTTGGGTTTTGAAGTGGGTAAATTGGCAAAAGCGGCGACTCCGGCTGCCGAAATTTTTGAGCAGGTAAAAAAAGATATAGAATCTTCATTAAGTTATTTTGGGCCTGATTATACCATAAAGGAAAAAAAATCGCTGTGGTCAAAGGCTGCCACATTGATGCTGAAAGCGGATGTATATTTGTGGAGTGCCCATCGTGACGGGGGAGAAGGAGATGCCCGGACAGCAAAGAATGCGTTGGTTGACATACAGAATAATATCAGCCGTAGCAATCTGGACTTGATGGATACTTACCAGGGAGTGTTTGCTTATGATAATAAAGGTAATAAAGAGATTATCTTTACCATTCATAATGAGTTGTTTGAATACAACCTGTGGAATGGAAATAATGATTTGTTTCCGCAGGCGGATTATTTAGGGAAATTCTATAATGCGGATGGTACTTTGATAAATACGTCTGTCGAGAATAATTTCGGTATCATGCGCCTGATGGTGAAATTGGAAAACTTCAAGAAATTTCTGCCGGGAGACACTCGTCGTGACGTTACATTGAAAGATGTATATAATAAGGTGGAAAATGGCGAGTTGGAATTGGTGGGGCTGTATCCGCATAAGTATTGGGGAGTTATGAATGGAAGTACACGGGTGAGATGTGATGATTATCCTATTTATAGATATTCGGATTTGCTATTGATGCTGGCTGAGGCGAAAGTGCTTTTGGGTGAGGATCCGGCTACAGAGATAAACCGGGTGCGTCAGCGTGCGTTTGGTGATGCGTATGATGCTTCAACAGTGGGATTCCCCAATCAGGAAATTGATAAGTATCCGGCGGATGCTGTTCTGCAGGAACGTTTGTTTGAATTTATGCTGGAAGGAAAACGATGGTATGACTTGCGGCGTTTTGGCGATTCGTACGTACTTGACTATACTCCGGCGGAGTCTGCCCGTCTGCTTTGGCCTATCAACCAAGGAGCTCTTACTAATAATCCATTGTTGAAACAGACGGTTGGTTATTAAATTTTTGTCTGATAAGTATCCTTAATTGCATAAAAAGACGGTATTCTTTATGAAATTAATAAAGAAACCGTCTTTTTATTTTCTAATTTCAATAAAAACTTTTATTTTTACACCCGTAAAATTATAAATATTATGAGAAACCCTAGCTTATTACTGCTAATTGTTGTTTTTATATTAGCACCCTTCAAGTTAAGTGCGGCGGCAGATACGGTTGCTGTCCGCGAAACCCGGATTCCTGTGTTGATTGAAAGGCAGGATAATGAGTTGTTTCATTTACGTATAGAGGCTGCTCAAAGTCAGATGCTGAATGAAGTGAAGTTGGACTTCGGCAAAGACGTGAATTTAAATGAAATTGAATCTGTGAAACTTTATTATGGTGGAACTGAAAGCGTGGAGAGGAGAGGAAAGACTTATTTTGCTCCGGTAGATTATATATCTAATAATACTCCGGGAAAAACATTGGCTGCCAATACTTCTTATTCCGTTTTGAAGTCGGAAGTAAAGGCCCCGAAGCGCGAGGTTATATTGAAAGCTGACCAAAAATTGTTTCCGGGAGTGAATTATTTTTGGATTAGCCTGCAAATGAAGCCTATTGCTTCTATCTTGTCTAAAGTGTCGGCAAAAGTGGTGGAAGCTAAGATTGACGGACAGATTGCTCCTTTGAAGATAGTTCGTAAGGCGGATACCCATTATATGGGGGTAGGCGTGCGCCATGCCGGTGATGACGGGGCTGCTGCCTATCGTATTCCCGGGTTGGTCACTTCAAATAAAGGAACCTTGTTGGGGGTATATGATGTACGCTATAATAATAGTGCGGATTTACAGGAGTATGTGGAAATAGGTCTGAGCAGAAGTACGGACGGAGGGCAGACTTGGGAGAAAATGCGCATTCCGATGGCATTTGGTGAATATGATGGTCTGCCTAAAGCACAGAATGGAGTAGGTGATCCTGCCATTTTAGTTGATAAAAAGACAGGAACTATCTGGATTGTCGCTGCCTGGACACATGGTATGGGGAATGGTCGTGCGTGGTGGAATTCACAAACAGGTATGGACCGTAATCATACAGCGCAATTAATGATGGTGAAAAGTGATGATGATGGTAAAACCTGGTCGGAGCCTATGAATATAACAGAACAGGTGAAAGATCCGTCATGGTATTTCTTGCTGCAAGGTCCCGGTAGAGGTATTTCTATGGAAGATGGAACATTGGTCTTTGCCAGCCAGTATATTGGCAGTGATCGTATTCCTAATGCCGGTGTTATATACAGTAAGGATCATGGAAAGACATGGAATATCAGCACATTGGCACGCACTAATACTACTGAATCTCAGGTAGTGGAAGTGGAACCGGGAGTGCTGATGCTGAATATGCGTGATAATCGTGGCGGCAGTCGTGCCGTTTCTACAACTACAGATTTAGGTAAAACGTGGAAAGAACATGAATCTTCACGTACAGCCTTACAGGAACCGGTTTGTATGGCCAGTTTGATTAGTGTTAAAGCTAAAGAGAATGTATTAGGTAAAGACATTCTTTTGTTCTCTAATCCGAATGATACCAAAAACCGTCATAGCATTACCATCAAAGCAAGTCTGGATGGCGGGGTGACTTGGTTGCCCGAGAATCAATTGTTGTTGGATGCCGGTTGGGGTTGGGGATATAGCTGCTTAACTATGATTGACAAGGAAACAGTAGGGATTTTATATGAAAGCAGTGTGGCCCACATGACTTTCCAAGCGATAAAATTGAAAGATATTGTAAAGACCAAATAAATAATGAAACGCTGGTTTTCTAGTTTTATTGGTATGATACTGGTTTGTGCTATAACCATAGCACAAACCAGTATCTCATTACTTCCTAAACCTCAGTTGTGTAAGGATACGGGGAAGAACTTTACTATGGGAAAGGTGAAACTTTCTACTCCGGTATTAAGGCCGGAGTGGGAAGTTTTTATCATGAATGCGGGTGGTGAGATTGTTGAACACTCATCATCGGTGATTGAAGTGGAACTGGTTCCGTCTATTGATGAAGCTAGGTTAAACCGGGATGAAGCCTATCGTCTTTCTGTTTCAAACAAGCGAATAAAGATAGAGGCTGTAACAGAACAGGGTGTGTATTGGGCTATGCAGACACTTCGGCAATTGGAGCAGAAAAAAGGGAAAAGAAGCTCTGTTGCCGGATGTGAGATTGTAGACTGGCCGGCATTCAGGATACGCGGATTTATGCAGGATGTGGGACGCAGTTATATTTCAATGGAAGAATTGAAAAGAGAGATAGAGATTTTATCCCGGTTTAAGATTAATGTATTTCATTGGCATCTTACGGAAAACCAGGCATGGAGATTGGAAAGTAAAATTTTTCCTATGCTGAATGATAGTGTGAATACTATCCGTATGCTGGGTAAATATTATACGCTGGAAGAGGCACGCGATTTGGTGGATTTTTGTAAGAAACATCAGGTGTTGTTGATTCCTGAGATAGATATGCCAGGGCATAGTGCTGCCTTTGTGCGTGCTTTCCGCCATGATATGCAAAGTCCGGAAGGGATGAAAATATTGAAACTGTTACTGGATGAGGTGTGTGAGACATTTGATGTGCCTTATTTACATATAGGTACAGATGAGGTGGAGTTTACCAATCCGCATTTTGTACCCGAAATGGTGGCGTATGTACGCTCAAAAGGGAAAAAAGTAATATCCTGGAATCCGGGCTGGCACTATAAACCGGGGGAAATAGACATGACACATTTGTGGAGTTACCGTGGAAAGGCGCAACCGGGTATTCCTGCTATCGATTCCAAATTTCATTATCTGAATCATTTTGATGTTTTCGGTGATATTGTAGCTTTGTATAACAGCCGTATTTATGATCAGGCAGAAGGCAGTGAGGACATTGCGGGAACTATATTGGCTTTGTGGCACGATCGTTTGATTGACAATGAGTGGAATCTGGTTATTGAAAATGGCTTGTACCCCAATATGCTTGCTATTGCCGAGCGTGCCTGGAGAGGGGGAGGTACGGAATATTTTGACGGACTGGGTACGATACTTCCCCCCGAAGACACGGAAGCATTTAAAGAATTCGCTGATTTTGAAAAGCGTATGTTGTGGCATAAGGAGCATACGTTTAAAGGATATCCTTTCGCCTATGTAAAACAGACTAATGTAAAATGGAATATTACGGATGCTTTTCCTAATGGGGGCGATATGGATAAGGTGTTCCCGCCTGAACAGGAATTAAAGGATATCTATCATTATAACGGGAATACGTATGGTGTACGTCAGGCAATGGGGGCAGGTATTTATTTGCGTCATGTCTGGGGGGATATGGTTCCTGCTTTTTATGCTGATCCTAAGGAAAACCACACGGCTTATGCATATACTTGGGTGTATTCGCCCAAGGATCAGGAGGTGGGACTGTGGGTGGAATTCCAGAATTACAGTCGTTCGGAAATGGATCTGGCGCCATTGCCTGGCAAATGGGATTATAAGGGAAGCCGCATCTGGATTAATGGTTGCGAAATATTACCTCCTGTATGGACTGCTACGCATAAGGTGAAAAGTTATGAAGTACCTTTGGGAAATGAGAATTGCGTAGGAAGATCTCCATTGGCGGTGCATTTAAATAAAGGTTGGAACAAAGTTTTCTTAAAGTTACCTATCGGTAAGTTTAAGATGGCTGAGACGCGTCTTGTGAAATGGATGTTTACCACTGTCTTTGTGACTCCTGACGGAGAAAGGGCGGTAGAAGGATTGATTTATTCACCAGATAAACAAAAATAAAATGAAACGTATTGTCTTATTGTTATTGGGATTATTATTAGCGTTACCCCAGTTTGCTCAGGAACGCAAGTATTCTACTTTTTATGAGCAGAGAGCGACTTTGTTTGAAGAACTTCCGGTTACTTCAAAAGATATTATTTTTTTAGGGAACAGTATTACCAACGGTTGCGAGTGGGCTGAGTTGTTCCAAAATAAGAATGTGAAGAACAGGGGTATCAGTGGAGATATCTGTATGGGGGTATATGACCGTTTGGATCCGATTGTAAAGGGAAAACCGGCAAAGATTTTTTTATTGATCGGTATCAATGATGTTTCTCGGGGAACGTCTGCGGATAAAATTATTTCAGAAATAAGTATGATTGTTCGGAAAATAAAGCAAGAATCTCCAAAAACAAAATTATATTTGCAAAGTGTATTGCCGGTGAATGATTGTTACGGTATGTTTAACGGGCATACATCACGCTGGCAGATGGTAAAACAAATTAATGATTTGTTGGAACCATTGGCGGTAAAGGAAGGAGCTGCCTATATTGATTTGTATAGTCATTTTGTGGAGAAAGAGACAGGCAAGATGAATCCAGTATATACTAATGACGGATTACATTTATTAGGAAAGGGATACTTGCTGTGGCGTGATATTGTAAAACCTTATGTTGACCAAAAATGAAGAAGACATTAATACTGATTTTATGTTTGTTTCTTTGTACCGTTTCATTTGCACGGAAGCGGGTGAAGGTTGCTTGTGTAGGTAATAGCATTACCTATGGCATAGGTGTATCCGATCCTGATAAGGAGTCCTATCCTGCCCGGTTACAGCAAATGCTGGGTGAAGGGTATACGGTGGAGCGTTTTGGAAAGCCGGGAGCTACGTTGCTGAACAAGGGACACCGGCCTTTTATGCAACAGAAAGAGTTTAAGGATGCATTGGCTTTTGCTGGTGATGTAGTGGTTATTCATTTAGGAGTGAATGATACAGATCCGCGTGATTGGCCCAATTACCGTGATTTTTTTATAGCGGATTATCGTGCACTGATTGATTCGTTCAGAGTGGCGAATCCTGAATGTCGTATTTTGATTGCCCGTCTGACTCCGATTGCCGACCGCCATCCGCGGTTTGAGTCCGGCACACGCGACTGGCATGATGAGATTCAGCTGGCTATAGAAACGATAGCGAAATACGCACAAGTACAGTTGATAGATTTTCATGCACCTTTATATCCATATCCTTTTATGTTGCCCGATGCTGTCCATCCCGATAAGGAAGGTGCGGCTGTCTTGGCAAAAACGGTGTATGAAGGCATAACCGGTGATTTTGGCGGTTTGCAAATGCCGGAAATTTATACGGACAATATGGTATTGCAGCATGGACGTCTGCTGACTATTCAGGGAAAAGCGGATGCCGGTGAGAAAGTAACTGTTTCCATAGACAGGCAGCAACTTCAGGCTGTGACGGGAGCAGATGGAAAGTGGGCGGTGGATGTCCGGCCATTGAAGGCGGGCGGTCCATATACACTGACTGTTTCTACAGAAAAACGGAAACTGGTCTATGAAAATGTGTTGGCGGGAGAAGTGTGGCTCTGTTCCGGACAATCGAATATGGAGTTTTATCTGAATTGGAGTGCGACTGCCGCACAAGATGTTCCTCAAGCTGCAAATAGCAATATCCGTTTTTATGATATGAAAGCCCGTTGGCGTACGGATGCGGTGGAGTGGGATGCTTCGGTACTCGATTCATTGAATCATCTGCAATATTATAAGGATACACGGTGGACAGTTTGTTCGCCTGAAACAGCTGGTAATTTTTCGGCGGTGGCTTACTATTTCGGAAAGAAATTGCAGGATAGTTTGCAAGTCCCTGTAGGACTGATTTGCAATGCCATTGGCGGATCTCCTACTGAAGCATGGATAGACCGTAGTACATTGGAATATCGTTTTCCGGCTATTTTACGTAATTGGATGCAGAATGATTTTATCCAAGACTGGGTGCGTGGGCGTGCTGCCTTGAATGTAAAGAAGTCTTTCAATAAATTGCAACGCCATCCTTATGAGCCTTGTTATTTGTATGAATCGGGTATCCGTCCTTTGGAACAGTTTCCGGTCAAAGGCTTTATTTGGTATCAGGGTGAGTCTAATGCCCATAATCGGGAGACTCATGAAAAGTTGTTCAGATTGTTGGTGGAAAGTTGGCGCAAGAATTGGGGGGATGCGGAACTTCCATTCTATTTTGTCCAATTATCCAGTATAGACCGTCCGTCATGGACTTGGTTCCGTGATAGCCAGCGTCGTTTGATGGCGGAGATTCCTCATATCGGTATGGCTGTCAGTTCAGATAGGGGAGACTCATTGGACGTACACCCCAAACAGAAAAGAGAAGTCGGTGAACGGTTAGCTGCATGGGCTTTGAATAAAACATACGGATATAAAAATGTCATTCCTTCGGGACCGCTTTATAAATCAGTCGTATTTAGTGGAGGTGCGGCTTATATTTCTTTTGATTATGCGGAGAAGTTGTCCACTTCGGATGGGAAACCGGTTCGTACATTCGAAGTGGCAGGTGATGATGGATTATTTTATCCGGCACAGGCTGTTGTTGAAAACGGTAAAATAAAAGTATGGAGTGATAAGGTGAAAGAGCCGGAAACGGTTCGTTACGGATGGCAGCCATTTACCCGTGCCAATCTGGTAAATGGCGCCGGTTTGCCTGCTTCCACATTCCGGGCTGAATAGTATATAAATTAATAAAGATAGGTAAGATGAAGAAAACATTAAAAGTTTTGATGATGTTAGGATGCTTTCCGATGATGCTCAGTGCAAAGGAGTATAAGAAGTCAGAGAGTCTGAGTCTTGATAAGGGATGGGAGTTCGCCCAGGTCGGCCGGAATGAATGGTTGCCGGCTACGGTGCCCGGAACGGTACATCAGGATTTGATTTCTCATAATAAACTGCCCAATCCATTTTATGGGATGAATGAGCAAAAAGTGCAGTGGGTGGAGAATGAGGACTGGGTCTATAAAACTACTTTTAATGTGACAGATGAGCAACTCTCGCGGGATGCTGCCTTGTTGATTTTGGAAGGATTGGATACGTATGCAGATATTTACCTGAACGGCTCTTTGTTGGAACGTACGGACAATATGTTTGTCGGCTATACTCTTCCGGTAAAAGAGGTGTTGCGGAAGGGAGAAAACCATTTGCAGATTCTGTTTCATTCACCTGTCAAGCAAACGTTGCCCCAATGGGAAACCAATGGCTTTGATTATCCTGCTGATAATGACCATAGTGATAAGCGGGTCAGTATCTATAGCCGTAAAGCGCCTTACAGTTATGGCTGGGATTGGGGAATCCGCTTGGTAACCAGTGGTATCTGGCGGCCTGTGACACTGACTTTTTATGATGTGGCACGCATTGATGATTACTATGTACGTCAGGCTTCGGTAACAAAAGATCTGGCGAAAGTTGAAAACCTCCTGACTGTAAACAGTGTTTCTGCAACTCCTCAGAAAGCGGAAGTAACCGTTGCTTATTCTTATAAGGAGGGTGAAAAGGTAACCGAACAGAAAGAGGTGACATTGCAGCCAGGAACAAACCATATTCTTCTTCCCATAGAGATACGGCAGCCTCATTTATGGATGCCTAATGGTTGGGGGGAACCTGCATTGTATGACTTTGAAGCCGTAATAAAGGTGGATGGTAAAGTGATAGCTTCTCAAAAAGAGCGTATCGGACTCCGTACAATAAAGGTGGTGAAAGAAAAAGACGATCAGGGAGAATCCTTCTATTTTGTAGTCAATGGTGAACCGATGTTTGCCAAAGGCGCGAATTTTATTCCGGATGATGCTTTGCTGCCTAACATTACTGAAGAACGTTACCGCCAGTTGTTCAAGGATGTGAAAGATGCCAATATGAATATGATTCGTGTATGGGGTGGAGGGATTTATGAGGATGATGCTTTTTACCAGGCGGCGGATGAGAATGGAATTTTAGTTTGGCAGGATTTTATTTTTGCCTGCACTACTTATCCGTCCGATCCTGCTTTTATGAAACGGGTAGAGGCCGAGGCGGAATATAATATCAAGCGTTTACGGAACCATGCCAGTCTGGCTATGTGGTGTGGAAATAATGAAATTTATGAAGGTATGCGTTACTGGGGATGGGATAAGAAATACACTGATCCCGGTATTATGGAAGGAATGAAGCAGGGTTATGACAAACTTTTCCGTGAGTTGTTGCCTCGTAAAGTAGCTGAACTTGATCCGGACCGTTTCTATATGCATGGTTCTCCGTACGAGGCCAATTGGGGACGTCCCGAAAGCTGGAAGATTGCCGACAGCCATAATTGGGGTATCTGGTATGGTCAGAAACCGTTTGAAAGTCTGGATACGGAAATTCCGCGTTTTATGAGTGAGTTTGGTTTTCAGGCATTTCCTGAAATGAAGACGATTGCTACTTTTGCCTCACCGGAAGATTATGCATTGGAATCGGAGGTGATGAATGCTCATCAAAAAGCCACTATCGGTAATTTCCTCATCAAGAAGACTATGGGACTGTATTATAAAGTACCTGAAGATTTCGATCAGTTGGTTTATATGGGTTTGGTTTTGCAGGGGGTAGGAGTGCGCCAGGGTTTGGAAGCCCATCGTCGTAACCGTCCCTATTGTATGGGGACTTTATATTGGCAGCTGAATGACAGCTGGCCGGTCGTTTCCTGGTCGAGCATTGATTATTATGGCAATTGGAAAGCGTTGCATTATCAGGCAAAAAGAGCTTTTGCTCCGGTATTGGTAGATGCTGTCAAGGAAGGGGAGGATTTGAATATTTATGTTATGTCGGACAAGCTGGAAGCGGATAAAGAGGTGACTTTATTGTTGCGTGTGATGGATTTTAATGGAAAAGTTCTGACTAAAAAGAGTATCAAGGGCGAGGTTCCGGCCAATGCTTCCACCTTATATTATAAGGAACCTTATGCGGGTATAACAACAAGTCCTCAAAATACTTTTCTTCTAATGACATTAAAAAACAAGAAAGGTGAGGTTTTATCCGAAGAAATTTATTACTTTAACCACGCAAAAGATCAGGAGCTACCGAAGACCGAGATCCGCTATAAAGTGAAGCCGATGGATGGAAAATATGAAGTGACTCTGTCTGCCAGACAGCTGGCCAGGGATGTGTTCATAGAGATTCCTGTTCAAGGTGCGAAATTTACTGATAACTTCTTTGACTTGTTGCCGGGACAGACAAAGAAAGTGATTATTACTTCAGATAAACTGAAGAAGAATGAAAAGGTTGATATAACTATCAAGCAATTAAGTGATACTAACTAATCAATTAATATCTATTATGAAAACTTTAATGGGCCTTGCAGGGCTGACAATGGCAGGTTTTATGCTTTTATCCTGTAACACAGAAGTAAAAGAAGCAAATTATCAGATAATTCCGTTACCGCAGGAAATTTCGGTAATGGATCAGGCTGCTCCGTTCATTTTGTCAAATGGAACTAAGATAATGTATCCGGAAGGCAATGAAAAGATGCAAAGGAATGCTGAATTTCTGGCAAGTTATATCAAAGATCTTACCGGAAAGTCATTGGCTGTACAAGCTGGCACAGATGGCAAGGGGATAATCCTGCAATTGGGTGGAAATGCTAAAAATCCTGAAGGATACCAGTTGAAGGTAACCAGCGACCAAGTGGTTATTTCCGGACCTACGGAAGCCGGAGTATTTTATGGCATCCAGACTTTGCGTAAATCTATTCCGGTGGCACAAGGAGTGGATATCGCTTTACCGGCGGTTGAAATCAATGACTATCCTCGTTTCTCTTACCGTGGTGCTCATTTGGATGTTTCCCGTCATTTCTTCCCGGTTGATTCGGTAAAGCGTTTTATAGATATGTTGGCTTTACATAATATGAATCGTTTTCATTGGCATCTTACAGATGATCAAGGTTGGAGAATTGAAATCAAAGGTCTTCCTGAATTGACGGAAGTGGGTTCTAAGAGAACGGAAACCGTTATCGGTCATAACTCGGGAAAATATGATGGAAAGCCTTATGGTGGCTTCTTCACACAGGAAGAAGCAAAAGAAATTGTAGCTTATGCTGCCGAACGTCATATCACGGTTATTCCTGAAATAGATTTGCCGGGGCACATGCAAGCGGCATTGACTGCATATCCTAACTTAGGCTGTACAGGTGGTCCGTATGAAGTATGGAAAATCTGGGGAGTATCGGAAGATGTGCTTTGTGCAGGAAATGATGAAACCTTGAAATTCATAGATGATGTATTGGGAGAAATTATTCAGATTTTCCCGTCAGAATATATTCATGTGGGTGGTGATGAATGTCCTAAAGTGCGTTGGACAAAATGTCCAAAGTGCCAGGATCGTATCAAAGCTTTAGGTATTAAGGCTGACAAGAACCACACGGCAGAGGAAAAATTACAGAGCTTCATTATCAATCATGCGGAAAAATTCTTGAATGACCACGGACGTCAGATTATTGGCTGGGATGAAATTCTGGAAGGCGGGTTGGCTCCTAATGCTACTGTCATGTCATGGCGTGGTGAAGGTGGCGGTATTGAGGCTGCCAAGCAGAAGCATGATGTTATTATGTCACCGAATACTTATTTGTATTTTGACTATTATCAGAGCAAGGATGTGGAACAGGAACCGGAAGCCATTGGCGGTTACTTACCTTTAGAACGTGTGTATAGTTATGAACCTATGCCGGCATCACTGACACCGGAGGAACAGAAATATATTAAAGGTGTACAGGCTAATTTGTGGACTGAGTATATTCCTACATTTAGTCAGGTGGAATATATGGAATTACCACGTATGGCCGCTTTGGCAGATATTCAATGGACAAATCCTGAACATAAGGATTATCAGGATTTCTTGCAGCGTTTGGTACGTATGGTGAAGATATATGATGTATATCAGTATAATTATGCCAAGCACGTGTTTGATGTGACTGCCCGGTTTGAGCCTAATGCGGAAACTGGTACGGTGGATGTTACTTTGTCTACTGTAGACAACTGTCCGGTATATTATACATTGGATGGCACAGATCCCACTACCGCTTCACAGCTTTATACAGAACCGGTGAAGATCAATACAAATTGCACGTTTAAGGCTATGGCTGTCCGTCCTACAGGCAATAGTCGTATTGTGAAAGAAGACATTGCGTTCAGCAAATCGACTTCAAAGAAAATAACAGCTCTACAACCTGTGAACAAGCAATATGAATTTGCCGGTATCTCTACCTTGGTGGATGGTTTGAAAGGAAATAGAAATTATAAGACAGGACGTTGGATTGCTTTTTATAAGAATGATATGGAAGCCGTGATTGATTTCGGGCAGCCGGCTGATTTCAGCAAAGTGACACTTACTACAAATGTGGAGAAGGGTGACTGGATATTTGACGCGCGTTCCATCAGTGTCGCTGTTTCAGAAGACGGTGAGAATTTCAAGCAAGTAGCTTCAGAAGAATATCCTGCAATGACTTTGGATAATCCAAACCAATTATATGAACATGTATTGAGCTTTGAACCTGTGAAAGCACGTTATCTGAAAGTATTGGCAAAGCCGGAATACAATATTCCTTCTTGGCATGGAGGTAAAGGAAATCCTGCTTTTCTGTTTGTAGATGAAATTACTGTAGATTAATTGTAAAATCAGTGCTGGTGTTGCGTAGCGTTTGTCCTAAAAGATAGCTGCGCAACACTGCTTGTAAAGAATTTGTAAACTTCACCATGAAAACATGATCAGGAAAATAATATATGGCATTTATGCGATAATAGGCATGATGGTAGTGGCTGCTTGTAGCAGCCGGCCGGATGTTTATGAAATATCTCTTGAGAAAATGCAGGGATTTCCTACGGAGGATGCTGGTTTTCTTAAGGGAGTTTCTGCATTATATGCGGGAGTGATTGATGGAAATTTATTAATAGCCGGAGGTTGTAATTTTCCCGATACACCGGCGGCCGATGGCGGGAAAAAAGTCTTTTACCCAGATGTATATATAACCTCTTTGTCAAATGATACGGCTTTTGAGTGGAAAAAAATAGGCCAACTGCCTCAGGCAGCAGCTTATGGAGTCACTATTTCTACTGAAAAAGGGTTAATTTGTGTTGGAGGAGCTACAGCAACCCATAGCCTGTCTGATGTTTTTCTTTTATCTTTGCAAAAAGACGTTTTGAAAAAGGATACGTTACCATCCTTACCTGCAACTATAGATAATATGGCAGGTGCATTAGTAGGACATTCACTATATATTGTCGGGGGAAATGTAAATGGCATTCCGTCCTCGGCCATGTACATGCTTGATCTGTTGGATTTGTCTGGAGGATGGAAAAAAGAAACAGATATTCCGGGTGAACCCAGAGTACAACCTGTTTGCGTGGCGCAAGACGGAAAACTTTATATATGGGGTGGCTTTGCCCCGGCTATTGAAGGGCACCAGGCTTCTTTATCGGTAGATGGATATATGTATTCTCCGGAAACGAAAGAATGGTCATCGGTTGCCACTCCGTGTGATGCAGAAGGTAATGAGATCTCTTTAGGTGGTGGAATGGGAACCTCTTTTGGCGAGGGGATGATATTGTGTGCCGGAGGAGTTGATAAGGATATATTCTTAAAGGCTCTCCAAGGTATTTATGCGGGAAAAGAATATTTGTCACATCCTGTAGAGTGGTATCGGTTTAACAGAAATCTGCTGCTCTATCATCCACAGACGAATAAATGGACTACATTAGGCGAATATGAGCAAGGTGCGCGTGCCGGAGCTGTAATAGTTTCTCAGGACGGATTCCATTACATTATTAATGGAGAACTGAAACCGGGCATTCGTACCAATGAAATTAATAGAATTAAAGAAAATAGAAGATGAGAAAATTGATTATATTGGCAGGAGCTGCATTGGGCTTGTTGTTTGCAAGTTGCACAAAGGAAGAGCAACGCACACTTTCTGTTATTCCTGCACCATTGAAGGTGGAATTGCAACAGGGAGTGTTTCCTCTGAATCCGGAAACAGGATTGTATATAGATGCGTCCGAAGGAGATAAAAAGATTTTGAAGGATTATTTGGCGGCTTCTTTCATGAAGCTGAAACCGGTAGCGGCAGAAGAGGGACATACTATTGTCTTGAAGCAAGTGGCTCAATTGCCGGAGGTAAACTCTTCCGAGGGGTATGTTCTGACGGTAACTCCTGATCAGGTACTTATTCGTGCGACTTCCGGAGCAGGACTATTCTATGGAGTTCAGACTATGCTGCAAATGGCTGATGAAAAAGGATTGCCGGTAGGAGTCATTACAGACGAGCCCCGTTTTGCTTATCGTGGCTTTATGATGGATGTTTCCCGTCATTTTTTCAACAAGGAATTTATAAAAAAGCAGATGGATGCTTTGGCATATTATAAATTGAACCGTTTGCATCTGCATCTTACTGACGCTGCGGGCTGGCGTATTGAAATAAAAAAATATCCCCGTCTGACAGAATTTGCGGCATGGCGTGAGTTTCCTACATGGAAAGAATGGTGGAATAACGGACGACGGTATGAAGAAGAAGGTAGTAAAGATGCTCACGGAGGTTATTATACTCAAGATGATATCCGTGAACTGGTGGCATACGCTCAGGAACGTTTTATTACTGTTATTCCTGAGATAGAGATGCCTGCACATTCGGAAGAAGTACTGACTGCTTATCCCGAGTTGTCTTGTACACACGAACCTTACAAACAAGCCGATTTCTGTGTCGGTAATGAAAAGACTTTTGAGTTTCTGGAAAATGTGTTGACAGAGGTGATGGAACTTTTCCCGTCCGAATATATTCATATAGGAGGGGATGAGGCCGGTAAAGCCTCATGGCCCACTTGCAAACTGTGTCAGGCACGTATGAAAAAAGAGGGCTTGAAAGATGTGAACGAGTTACAGAGTTATCTGATTCATCGTATCGAGGTCTTTTTGAATGCCCACGGACGTAAATTATTGGGTTGGGATGAAATATTGGAAGGTGGTTTGGCGCCTAATGCTACTGTCATGTCATGGCGTGGCACGGAAGGGGGAATGAAAGCGGTTGATTCCGGCCACATGGCTATTATGAGTCCGGGTGAGTTCTGCTATTTTGATTCTTATCAGGATGCTCCTGATTCCCAGCCGGAAGCAATAGGAGGGTATCTGCCTTTGGCCAAAGTTTATTCATTTAATCCTGTACCCGATACTTTGAGTGCGGATAAAGTCCAGTTAGTGTATGGAGTACAAGCTAATTTATTCACAGAATATATTCCGACTCCGGAACATGCGGAAATGATGATTTATCCTCGTATTCTTGCGTTGGCGGAAGTTGCTTGGAGTGATCCTTCTGTGAAGAACTATGATGATTTTCATGCTCGCGCATTGAAAGAGGTAGAGGCATTGAAAGCTGAAGGATACCATCCTTTCGATTTGAAAAATGAGATAGGAAATCGTCCGGGAGCGGATCAGCCCATACAACACTTGGCAGTAGGTAAGAAAGTGACTTACGGACCGGATGCCGCTTATTATCCCGGCTATTCGGCCGGTGGTGATAGTGCCTTGGTAGATGGGGTGATTGGAGGCTGGACTTATGGTGACAAGCGCTGGCAAGGTTTCATAGACAAAAAAAGAATGGATGTGACCATTGATATGGAAAAAGAAACAGAAATTCATTCTGTTGGAGCAGACTTTATGCAGGTGTGTGGACCTGAAGTCTTTATGCCTTCAGAAGTAATCATTTCCGTTTCTAATGATGGTAAGGAGTTTACGGAACTGAAGCGCATGGAACACAAAGTAGTGAAGGATGACAAGGTGACTTTCACCAACTTTGGTTGGGAAGGAAATGCCAAAGCACGTTACATACGTTATCAGGCATCTTCGGGTGAATTCGGAGGTTTCTTGTTTACAGATGAAATTGTAGTGAAATAATAGAACCTATATAAACAACAAATAGCATGAAGAAACAAATTTTGTTATCGGCTGTTCTGATTTGTATCTCAGTTTTTTCTGCGGCAGCACAGAAAGAGCCGGTAGATTATGTAAACCCTTTTGTGGGTACTACTAATTACGGTACGACAAATCCCGGAGCATTAACTCCTCATGGAATGATGTCGGTGACTCCTTTCAATGTGATGGGAGTTCCCGAAGGGGATAAGGATAAAGATAAGCAATGGCTTTGTCGATCAGATGCCGCCGAATATGCGCGACACGCTCTATTTTAAGGACGATGACGCGCGCTTGAGCTTCCTCATGGGCATGACGTGTGCGACAAGCTCGTAGACAA
>OHBM01001604.1_pt1 | contig 16299 bp, 13 predicted proteins | sample 1577251 | NCBI WGS metagenome assembly OHBM01 (sample SAMEA3541557, study PRJEB24748) | human gut metagenome | biome: human gut; feature: human-associated habitat; material: faeces | place: China | collected 2012 | reverse complement strand
ATTTTCGCGTCGCTTCACTCCTAAAAATCCAGTTCGCTTGCACAACCCCTTCGGGAAGCTCCCCCGATGGGGAGCCAAGAACGTTCTGCCGTTTAACTTAATAGCATTACCCGGGGGCGAACCCTTCCCCCGAATCCTTTACTGATTCCCTTTCTGACAACTTTTCCCATTTTTCCCCTTGACGGCGGCGCCTCTTAGCGTTATCATATCTGCATATTCAGCAATGAATGACAAGTACACAGAGGACAAAGAGGTCTTGATGCAGGGGCATCGAGACTTTTTCTTTTGGACAATGAAGCCCGGACATAGGTCCGGGCTTTCTCTATGTACGGAAAAATTCTTATTTCTTTTTTAGAAGGGTGTGGTAAAAATGAGAAAAATTTTAGCTAAATGGCCGCTCCTGGCGGCGGCCTTGTGCACGCCGACCATGATCATGGCGGCGGATGCGGAGGGAAAGTACTCCTCTGCGGATACGACCTGGACACTGCTGGGGGCTATCCTGGTATTCTTCATGCAGCCGGGATTTGCGATGGTGGAGACTGGGCTCACGAGAGCAAAGAATGCAGGCAACATCGTCATGAAGAATTTCATGGACTTTGCGCTTGGCACCATCGTTTTCTGGATCCTGGGCTTCGGTCTCATGTTCGGGGAAGACATCGGCGGCATCATCGGCACGCCGGATCTCTTCGTCACTCACTATGACACCGGCGATGCAGGCTATCCTCCGCTGGTCTACCTCTTCTTCCAGACCGTCTTCTGTGCGACCTCTGCGACGATCGTCTCCGGCGCGATGGCTGAACGTACGAAATTCTCCTCCTACTGCATCTATTCCGTTGTGATCTCTCTCCTGATCTATCCGATCTCCGGACACTGGATCTGGGGCGGCGGCTGGCTCTCCGAGCTTGGCTTCCATGACTTCGCCGGATCCACCTGTGTACACATGGTCGGCGGTGTCTGCGCTCTGGTCGGTGCATCTCTGCTTGGACCAAGAATTGGCAAGTACAACATGGATGGCAGCGTCAATGCGATCCCCGGTCACTCCATCACTCTTGCATGCCTTGGCATGTTCATCCTGTGGATGGGCTGGTTCGGATTCAATGGCGGCTCCACCGTTTCCATGACCGGCGATGATACGATTCTCTCCGTCGGCAGCATCATGGTCACCACGAATATGGCAGCCGCTGCCGGTGCTGTCACCACCATGCTTCTCACCTGGGTGAAATATGGCAAACCGGATGTTTCTATGACACTGAACGGCGGTCTTGCCGGTCTCGTAGCCATCACCGCAGGCACGGATGTCGTTTCCGTGGCCGGTTCCTTCTGGATCGGCGTCATCGCCGGCATCGCGATCGTCTATGCAGTCGAATTCGTCGATCAGAAGATGAAGATCGATGATCCAGTCGGCGCCATCTCCGCTCACGGCGTGTGCGGCGCACTCGGCACCATCCTGACCGGCTTCTTCTCTGTCAAAGACGGCCTTCTCTACACAGGAGATCCGCATTTCCTCATGATCCAGGTCTTAGGCGTTGTCGTCGTAGCCATCTACGTATTCGTTGCGATAAACATTGTATTCCGTATTATCAAAGCCACGAATGGTCTCCGCGTCACCCGTGAAGAAGAGATCAATGGCCTTGACTTCGAAGAACACGGCCTCGTCTCTGCGTATGCAGACTTCATGATGGCACCGGACACCACAGTCGAAGCACTGGAAGCAGGCAAGGCACCGAAAGAGGCAGTCGAAGTACCGCTTGCGGAAGAAAAGAAAGCGGAAGCAGAAAAGATCGTGCCGAAAGAACTGCCGACCGATGGACACCGCCTCTACTGCGTCACGATCATTACTTCGGATAAACGCTTCGAGATCCTGAAGGCTGCCATGGAAGCCATTGGCATCACTGGCATGACCGTCACGAAAGCACTGGGCTACGGTCTCGAAAAAGGACAGACGCAGATGTACCGCGGCGCTGCCGTCTCGGCAAAGCTTCTGCCGAAGGTCCGCATCGATATCGTGGTATCCAAGATCTCTCCCCGCACCATCATCGAGGTAGCGAAGAAGGCTCTCTACACCGGCAAGTATGGCGATGGCAAGGTCTTTGTCTCCACCATTGACAATGCGGTAAAGATCCGCACTGGTGAAGAAGGATACGATGCTCTGCAGGACTATCCCATCGAAGAAGAAAAGAAATAAGAAATTCATATAGCATGCAAAAAGAGCAGCGACCACGTCGCTGCTCTTTTTGGCTTGGGGTTAGCCCGTGGGGCGAGGTGCCCTTTGATTACGTGCGAAAGAGGTTCAGCGGGTTCAACAGGTTCAGCGGGTTCAACGGGGGTGGTGCGGCGCATAAAAAAGAAGCGCCGCGAAGTATAAATAATAGCGATGCCCGAAGGTCTCTTGATAGCAGGTTTCCCGTTTTGAACTTTCCAAACATTGTCCGCCTGACCGCGAATGACAAAGATTTCTCGCTTGCGCTCGAAATGATGATATGGGAGTCTAATGTCTCCAAGTCTCTTAGTCTCTTAGTCACCAGTCACGCATCCCCCCGATATCTAATGCTATTAAGTTAAGCGGCAGAACGTTCTTGGCTCCCCAGCGGGGGAGCTCCCCGAAGGGGGAAGCAAGACGTTACGTAGCTAACAATTTCCTTAACTTAATAGCATTAATCCTAAGAGGGGGAGGCTTCCCGCTATCCCACTATCCGCGCAGCGCGGACAGGATGCCGGCAGCCTCGTTCTCGCCCGATCGCGCTATTTTGCCCCTTTTCTCGCTCCTTTGCGTGATGAGACATCTTCTTGACACGGACTTGACAAAAAAATGAATGATGCAGATCGGGGTGTGAATAGGCTATTCACAAAATCCACAGCTGTGAACAAAGACATGGAGGCGAGACAGTCCGACTAGATCTGGCCTTTTCCGAGAGGGCTGCGTGAGCAGTCTGCACTTGTTCACAGATATTCACATTTTTCTGTGTATATCTAAGGCGGACAAGTGCGGTATTCAGCTGATTGTCGGAGATGCGAAGAGGGGTCTTTCACTATTCACAATTTTGTGAATAACTGTGAACAACTCTGTGGATAAAGGAAAAGCGGATCACAGATCCCAAGCAAGACCCTTGGCAGCGATCGCCAAACGAGCATTCACCAAGAGCAGGCAGCGCCTTGCCGGCGTATGCTTTTCAGCAGCGCTTCACAGCCTTCGAGGATATCCTCATACGTCTCCTCGAAATTTCCCGTATACCACGGATCTGCCACCTCGGCGCGCCGTCCTGCCCAGGAGAGGAGGAGAGAGACTTTTTTCTCCGGATCGCCGCGCGTCAGGCGGGCAAGGTCGGTGAGGTTTTCCTCGTCCATGCAGAGGATATAATCCGCATGGGCATAGTCCGACGCCGTGATGAGACGGGCGCGGCGGGGAGAGAAGGGGATGCCCTTCTTCGTGAGCATACGCTTGGCGGGCGGGTACATATCATTTCCGATCTCTTCCGTGGTCGCTGCGACAGAGTCCACGGTGATCGCCTTCTCGCATCCAGCTTTGCGGATGAGCGCTTTCATAATGAATTCCGCCATGGGCGAGCGGCAGATGTTGCCGTGGCAGACGAAAAGTACTTTTATCATTATAATAATTCTCCTTATCTTGCTCAGAATGGCCCCATTTTACAAGGGCTCCGGGCATTTTGATATTTCCGCTCACGAGATGCCATGAATGGTCATATCAGAATTTTCTCCGCTATGGTCACTTTTAGAAATAAAAAGAGAGCCAGTTGCCCGACTCTCTCAAGTATGCATCCTCGAATGCATACCCCAATTAGTATCTGCAATATACCACTTGCCACAAAAAAATGCAAGCATTAGACATAATTTTTCAGCAGCGATTTCATGATGAATTCCGCCATGGGTGAGCGGCAGATGTTGCTATATTGTATTTTTCACCTAGCAGATTTTCACGTATTCGTGATAAAATAAAAGGCAGTTAGTAACGATAATTGATGGAGGATGAATCATGGCTGTTACATATAAGAAGCTGTTTCATTTATTGATTGATAGAGAAATGACACCGGCACAGCTTCAGAAGGAGGCTGGCTACAGTGCCAATATATCCACAAGGCTCCGCCGCGACCATTATGTATCACTGGAGTCCATGGAAAAGATATGTCGTGTGCTAAATTGCAAGGTAGACGATATTATCGAATTTGTACCGGATAAGGAGGATGATTCGCTATGACACCGGAAGAACAGGCACGTGTCGTAATAGATAAGAAGCTTGAACAGTCTGGCTGGACAATTCAGGACATGAAAAAATTAAATCTAACCGTATCTCTCGGTGTTGCGGTGCGAGAATTCCCTACAAGTACCGGTCCGGTCGACTATGCCCTTTTTGTGGATGGAAGTCCTGTCGGAGTTGTTGAAGCAAAGAAATCCGCTGCCGGAGAAAATATCACAGCAGTTGAGGGTCAGTCTGCCCGTTATGCACATAGCACCTTCAAATGGGTTCAGCAAGACTATCGCATCCGATTTGCATATGAAGCTACGGATAAGCTGGTGCGGTTTACTGATTATGATGATATAAAATATCGTTCTCGATCTGTATTTTCCTTCCATCGTCCAGAGACACTGAAAGCTTTACTTAACGCACCAAATACTGTCCGCAACAATATGAAAAATTTTCCACCACTGGATGAAAAAGGTTTTCGTAAATGCCAGATTAAAGCAATCAATAATCTGGATATATCGTTTGCAGATAACCGTCCGAAAGCACTGGTACAGATGGCAACTGGCGCTGGAAAAACATTTACTGCGATTACGGCAGCCTATCGCTTACTGAAATACGGCAGAATGAATCGAATCCTCTTTCTTGTGGATACCAAGAGTTTAGGTGAGCAGGCTGAACGAGAATTTCTGGCATATACACCGAATGATGATCCACGGAACTTTTCTCAGTTGTATGGTGTTCGCAGACTGAAGAATTCCTACATTCCAAATGATATTCAGATCTGCATCAGCACCATTCAGAGAATGTACTCCATTCTAAAGGGTGAAGAATTGGATGAAGGTGCCGAGGAAGTTCCGTTCTCTGAGTACGTAACAGCGGAATCGAAAGCACCGAAGGAAGTTGTCTATAATGAGAAATATCCGCCAGAATTCTTTGATTGTATCATTGTGGATGAATGTCATCGCTCCATTTATAACGTGTGGAGTCAGGTTCTCTCGTATTTTGATGCTTTTATCATTGGATTAACAGCAACACCAGATAAGCGTACTTTTGCTTATTTCGATGAGAATGTAGTTAGCGAATACACCAGAGAGCAAGCAATTATAGATGGGGTTAATGTCGGTGAAGATATTTTTCTGATTGAGACAAATATTACGAAAAATGGTGCACGGCTGATGAAACAGCTGATTGAGTACCGAGACAGACTATCTCGTGCGAAACGTTGGCAGCAGATGGACGAGGATGAGGATTACTCCGGCACTCAAAAAGGAAAACTAGATCGGGATGTTGTTAATCCAAGTCAGATACGAACTGTCATTCGTAGTTTTAAGGAGAACTTGTTTACCACTCTGTTTCCACGCCGGAAAGAAGTGCCGAAAACACTGATCTTTGCAAAGACTGACAGTCATGCAGATGATATTATTCAGATTGTACGGGATGAATTCGGAGAAGGAAATGAATTCTGCAAGAAGATTACTTATTCCGCAGAGAACCCGGAATCGGTGCTGAGTAGTTTCCGCAATGACTATTATCCTCGTATTGCAGTTACTGTTGATATGATTGCTACCGGAACAGATGTAAAGCCAATCGAATGCTTAATCTTCATGCGTAATGTTCGTAGTAAGAATTACTTTGAACAGATGAAGGGACGTGGCACTCGTACCCTTGGTATGGATGATCTGCAGAAGGTCACACCATCCGCTACCGGAAATAAGGATCATTTTGTCATTGTGGATGCGGTTGGTGTGACGAAATCCAGAAAAAGTGAAACCAGACCGTTAGAACGAAAGCCGTCTGTTTCTATGAAAGAACTGATGATGAATGTTGCGCTCGGAGCTAAGGACGAGGATACACTGACCTCTCTTGCAAGCCGTATTACCAGACTCAATGCACAGATGACACCATCTGAGAAAAAGAACTTTGAACAGACTGTAGGAGTTTCAGCTGTCAAGGTTGCAGAAAATCTTCTAAACGCTTTTGATGAGGATGTTATTCTCGCCAAAGCACAAGCAGAAACGGGAACAGCCACTCCATCAGAGGAGCAGTTGGAAACCGCAAAGAAATCACTCATTACAGCAGCAGTTGCACCGTTCCATAATCCTGAGAGCCGTGAGTTTATTGAAAACGTACGAAGAAGTCACGATCAAATCATCGACAATGTGAATCTGGATGAAGTGATTTATGCTGGATATGACACGCAGAGAGAAGAAAATGCTGACCGTGTGATTGAGTCATTCCGGGAATTTATTGAAGCAAACAAGGATGAAATCCTCGCTCTACGCATCATTTACAATCAGACATATAAAGAGCGCCCGATGGTCATTGATGGATTGAAAGCCATTTACGAAAAGCTGAAAGCGCAGGGCATCACTGTCGAACGGCTGTGGGACTGTTATGCCATCAAGAAGCCGGATCAGGTAAAGCGTGGAACAATGGCGCAGCTGACGGATTTAATTTCCATCATTCGCTTTGAAATGGGATATACAGACAATCTTTCCCCCTTTGCAGATAAGGTGAATTACAACTTCATGCAGTGGACATTCCGTAAAAATACAGGTGCTGTGCATTTCACAGAGGAACAGATGGAATGGCTCAGACTGATTAAAGACCATATCATCACATCCCTATCCATTCTGCCGGAGGATTTGGATCTGACACCGTTTGATCGCAAAGGCGGACTGATGGCATTTTATAGTGCCTTTGGTGATGAGTATGAAAATATCTTGAATGAGATGAATATAGAGTTGGTGGCATAAGGAGTTTGTATGAAGTACAAGGAAATAGTAAAAAAGGTATCCATTCCAGCTCAAAGTAAGACAAAACAAAAAGAGTATTTATCATCGGGAACACTTCCGATTATTGATCAAGGAAAGTTTTTAATTGGAGGATATTCGAATGATGTTGACAATGAGTTAGAATGTGAGCTACCTGTAATTGTTTTTGGAGATCATACAAAGTGTGTTAAATATATCAACTTTCCGTTTGTCCCAGGGGCAGATGGCATTAAAGTGTTAAAGCCTAAAGAAGGCATATATCCAAAGTATTTGTTTTATTACACTCAATATTTGACTTATCGCATTGAAGATAAAGGATATGCCAGACATTATCAGTATATTGAAAAGGAAGATGTTTTGCTTCCACCCCTTCCAGAGCAAGAGCGCATAGTTTCTCGCATCGAGGAATTGTTCTCTGAACTGGATAATGCTGTGGAGACGCTGAATGCTACAAAGAAACAGTTGGATGTGTATCGACAGGCAGTGCTGAAAGATGCATTCAGAAATTGTCAGTCTTGGGAACGCCATACATTCGCTGATCTCATGGAAACAGTGAGAAATGGATATGGTAAAAAGCCTTCGGACAAAGGAAATTATAAAATATTGAAAATAAGCGCAGTACGTGCTCTGCATTTAGATTTTGAAGAGCACAGATATAATGAATTTCAGTTATCTGATGACGACTCTATTTCGGAAAATGATATTCTATTTACAAGATATAATGGAAGTAGGGAGCTGGTTGGCGTATGTACAGTTGTACCAAAACTTCATGAGAAGATAGGTTATCCTGACAAAATAATAAAATGTACACCGATACTCCGATCAGCTATTCATTCCAAATATTTATCTTTTTATATGAGTCAAGGGGATGCAAAGAAGTATTTAAGAAGTAAAATCAAAACTACATCTGGGCAAAACGGTATTGCAGGAAGCGATATAAAAAATACTATTGTATATGTGCCTGATCTTGCTGTGCAGAAAAAAATAGTTGAAGGTATAGAGTCTCGTCTTTCTGTTTGCGAGAGCATTGAGAAGACTGTTGATTCCGCTCTTTCTCAAGCCTCTGCCATGCGTCAGAGTATATTAAAACAAGCCTTCGAAGGAGGATTACAATAATGGCAAATGAACAAACATCTGCCATCGTCTCAAAGGTATGGGGATTATGCAATCCGCTTAGAGATGATGGGGTCTCCTACGGAGATTATTTGGAACAACTGACATATCTCATTTTTCTTAAAATGTCAGATGAATATTCTCATCCACCTTACAAACGCAATACTGGTATCCCTCAGGGATATACCTGGTCGGATATGAATACGCTCAAGGGTGCTGAACTGGAAAAACAATATAAAGACACCTTGGAGAAGCTTGGTGAGGAAAGCGGTATCCTTGGTCAGATTTTCAAAGGTGCAGTCAATAAGATCGGCAATGTAGCCATCCTCTATCGTGTCGTTCAGATGATTGATAAGGAAAACTGGGTTGGTATGTCCTCCGATGTAAAAGGCGAAATCTATGAAGGTTTGCTGCAGAAGAATGCGGAGGACATCAAGAGCGGTGCCGGACAATACTTCACACCACGTCCGCTGATTCAAGCGATGGTCGAATGTATCCGTCCTGAACCGGGAAAGACTATCGCAGATCCTTGCTGCGGAAGTGGCGGATTTTTCTTGGCTTCGCAGGCATTTCTTTCTGATCCTGAGAACTATGCTCTTGATCGCAGTCAGAAGGAATTCCTGAAAAACGAAACCTTCCACGGAAATGAAATTGTCGGCGCGACCTTCAAAACTGCTCTGATGAATCTATATCTTCATAACATCGGGGATATCTATGGGAAAATTCCGATCACGCTCGGTGATGCTTTGCTTGCAGATCCCGGTTACCGTGTGGATTATGTACTGACGAACCCTCCATTCGGAAAGAAGTCCTCCATAACATTCACGAATGAAGATGATGAGCAGGAGGAAGAAGATCTTGTTTACAACAGACAGGACTTCTGGACTACCAGTTCCAATAAACAACTGAACTTCCTGCAGCACATCAATACGATTTTGAAGAGCACAGGCAAGGCAGCGGTCGTGTTGCCGGATAATGTGTTGTTTGAAGGCGGTGCCGGAGAAATTGTTCGGAAGAAATTGCTGAAGACCACAGACTTGCATACCATTCTACGTCTGCCGACTGGAATTTTTTATAAGCCGGGTGTAAAGGCGAATGTCCTCTTCTTTGATAAACGTCCAGCAAGCCCGGAAAAGCAGACTAAGGAAGTATGGATCTATGATCTGCGTACCAATATGCATTTCACCTTGAAAAAGAATCCAATGTCTTTCGCGGATTTGCAGGAATTCATAGCTTGCTATAATCCGCAAAATCGTTATAAGCGAAAGGAAACTTGGTCAGAGAAGAACCAGGATGGACGTTGGCGTAAATTTACGATTGATGAAATTTGGAAACGAGATAAGACCAGTCTGGATATTTTCTGGATTAAGGACAAGTCCCTAGCTGATCTGGATAATCTGCCATCACCGGATGAGTTAGCAGATGACATCATTGAGAATCTGCAGTCGGCATTAGCAAGTTTTCAGGAACTGCAGGCACAGTTAAAAAAGTAGGAGGCACAACATATGCTGTATAATGTTTATTGCGATGAAACCTGTCATCTAGAAAATGATGGCATTAACGATATGATTTTAGGAGCCATTTGGTGTCCTCAGGAAAAAATAAAAGAAATCAATCATCATATCCGTGAAATCAAGCGTAGAAATGGTGTTTCAGAACGAATGGAATTAAAATGGACTAAGATAAGTCCTGCTAAAGTTGATATGTACAAAGACATTATTGATTATTTTTTCAATGACGATGATTTACACCTTAGAGCAATTATTGTTCCAGATAAAGGAAAACTAAATCATCAGAAATATCATCAAACGCACGATGACTGGTATTACAAAATGTATTTTACTATGCTGAAGGTCATTTTTGCTCCACAGGATTGCTACGAAATCTATATTGATATCAAGGATACAAATTCATACAGAAAATCTCAAAAGTTGTTGGATGTATGCTGCAATTCAATGTATGATTTCTCCCATCGAATTATAAAAAGAATTCAGCCAATTCGTTCAGACGAGGTTGAAATCATGCAAATAGTTGATCTTCTCATTGGAGCACTTGGATATATAAATAGAAATTTTCCAGATGGATTTCAAAAGAGTGCTGCAAAACAGGAAATAATCAATCTCATAAAAGAGCGTTCGGGCTATTCTCTTAAGCGTACAACTCTTTTACGTGAAGAAAAATGCAATCTTTTTGTCTGGAAAGCAGGTGAAATATGTTAAGCGAAAACTGCTGGCTTCCAAATTTAGAGTATTATGATGATTACAATTCGTGGAATGAATATGAAGACGCCTTATACGCTATTTTTAAGCATGATTTTTTAGATAGCTATCCACAGTTTGAAAATACCCGTGTGAATGTCAGGCATTATCCAATTGAGTATGGAAAAGAGGACGCATTTTTTCACACAACGTGTAAGGACTATCGGGGTCAGGGTGAACGAGATCCTGATTTTAGACGGTGTGAACGAATCCGATGGATAAGAGCATTCATTGAGAATTATAATTGTGATTCATCGTTATGCGAAGAATGTGATGGGGTTAAGGTCTGGCGTGAACCTTTCAAAAGTCGGACTCGTGTACATATTCTCCTCGAAGAAGAACGATACGTTGTAATTCTGGAAGAACGCGAAAAATATTTTTTGCTTATTACTGCCTTTTATCTTGATTATGATAATGCATTACAAAAACAGTTAAAACATTATGAGCAATATAAACAAAAATAATTCTGTCAAGAGTTTTTGCTTCAAAATGATTGACATTTTGATTTTTTTGGCATATTATGATATTATCTCATCTGCCACGAGTAGAAGGAGTTTTCGAAGACGTCTTGCTATGCAAGGCGTTTTTTGTTTTATGAAATAAATTTAGTCACACCGGACTCGCCTCCTGTGTGGCCGTTATCGTTCTATTCGAGCATCGTTTTTCAGTCTCTAAGTAGCCCATTACTACTAAGGATACCCCACAAACCTTTGCAAATCACAGCATTATAGGTATGTGCCTAAGTAGTAGAAAACGTAGTATTTTTCAAGGTTTTCTGGCATATATCGCCCCGTTATGCCCCAGTACACGGAGGGGCTCCTTTCGTATAGGGAATGGGGAAAGTCTTAAAGGATCAAAGGATCTTCCCGGCGCTTTGTTCCAGTGAGAGCAGATAGGCTTTTCGGTGAAGTCCTCCGGCGTAGCCGGTGAGGCGGCCGTTCCTGCCTATGACGCGGTGGCAGGGGATGATGAGGGAGATGGGATTTCTTCCGACGGCGCTTCCGACGGCGCGGGCGGATAGGCGGGGAAGGCCGCGCTCTTGGGCAAGTCTTTGCGCAATGTCTCCGTAGGTCGTCGTTTTTCCGTAGGGGATCTCGGAGAGGATCTTCCATACGGAAAGGCGAAACGGAGTGCCGATGAGATGGAGAGGCGGAGAGGTCTTCGGCTCTTTTCCCGCAAAGTACAGGTCTAGCCAACGCCTTCCTTCTCTCAGTGCGGGCGTTTCTTTTGTCTGTACTTCTGCCGGGAGAGTGGCGGCAAAGTATTTCTGCCCCTCGAACCAAAGGCCGGTGAGTCCCAGGTCATCCGCTGCGAGGAGGATGGCGCCAAGTGGGGAGTCGTAGTGCTGTATGAATGTCATCATATACCTCGAAATGTAGGGGATCTCATAGGGGGTATCGCTTCTTCATTATATCGCGAGCGGAGCGCCGTGTCCTTTTCATGAGCTTAAAAAATTTCCTCTTTACAAACATAAATGCAACGTGTATACTTGTCACAAGCTTAACTTTGAATAAAGACAAGGAACGGAAGCGAGTGAATCGGTTCTCTGGCAGAGAGCTGCCGTATGGTGAAAGGCAGCAGAGGGTCCTCACAAAGTCGTCCGCAAGTCCCGTATCTGAATGAAGTAGGATGCGGCGTTTGGCAGCGTTACAAGGCCTCCGAGTATAGTGCGAGGTGGTACCGCGTGAAGGTTTACGCCCTGGCTGATTTTTATCAGTCAGGGCGTTTTTTGATACCTGAGAAAGGGAGAGCGGGCTTGAGGCAGCAGGTAGTCGCGAAATCTGCTGTCTCCCTCGAGGACTTTATTCAAGAAGGGTGTTTTATAGGTTGATGTAAGTATAGCAGAAAGGGAGATCTATGATGGGTAAGAAATCGATGAAGATCGCAGCCGCTTCTCTGGCTGCTCTGGCAATGGCAGGTATGATGACGGGATGCGGCATGTCCGGCGGAGATAAGAAGGCGGCAGCAACCGGCAATGGGCAGAAGGTCGAGCTGAAGCTGGCATATCAGCTGCCGTCCGAGCATCATCTGTCCAAGAGTGTAGAAAAATTTGCCAAAGAGGTCAATGAAAGATCCAAGGGCTCGATCGAGGTCAAGGTATATCCGGCAGGACAGCTCTACAATGATCAGAATATGAATGATGCGCTCATGAGCGGCGGGCTGGATATCGGTCTGAACTCTACCGCGCGCTGGTCCATGGTCGTACCGGCACTCAAGGTCCTCGATCTGCCGTTCGTCCTGCCGACCATCGAAGCGGCTGATAATGCACTCGATGGAGATCTGGGCTCGAAGCTGACGGCAGAAATGGAAAAGAAGGGCGTTCATCCGCTGATCTGGGCTGACTATGGCTATGTACAGTTCTGCAACAATACCAAAAAGATCGAAAAACCGGAGGATTTCAAGGGCCTGAAGATCCGTTCTTACTCGGAGACTTCGGCTGACATCATCCAGGCGCTCGGCGCTTCTCCGACGACCATGAGCTCTTCGGAAGTGTACATGGCGATCAAGAATGGCACCATCGACGGCCAGTCTTCCGGTCAGACGGCGATCCTGTCTCGCAAGATCTACGAAGTCTGCAAGTACTTCACCACCACGAACCATTCCTATGTCGGCTACCTGCTCGCGATCAATGATAACTCCTGGAAAAAGCTGTCTCCGGATCAGCAGAAGCTGGTGAATGAAGTCGCTACGGAGATCCGGGATGAGATCCGTAAGGAGACCAAGTCGGAGGATGAACGCTGCCTGAAGGAGCTCGCTGCCAAGGGCATGGATGTCTACACGGTTCCGGCGGATGAAGTGAAGCTGTGGCAGGATGCGACCGCCTCTGTCATCGAGAAGTTCGAACAGGAACAGGGCGACTTCGGCAAGCAGCTCGTGGAAGACTGCAGAAAAGCATCGAAGAAATAAGGGACTGGTTTGCCGCTGGGGGCAGCGGGCGGGTAAAGTAGTGACTCGTGGCTAGGGATTAGAAGCAAGCGGTGATTGAAGTAGCGCAGTTGGCATGCTGACCGTTCTGCAAGGAGGATCTCTCGGCTACGCTCGAGATGACGACGGCGCGAAGCGCTATCAAAACTCTGCGGCGCTTCATTATTTTTTGCGCCGCACCACCCCCTCTGAACCCTATGAACCTGTAGAACCCGCTCCCCCTCTTTTGCAAACAATCAAGGGGCAGCACGCCCCGTGGGCTAACCCCTGAACCCTTACACCTATCAACCACCCTATCCTATATATTTGTATTAAATAAAGGAGGGCTGTCATGCGTTCTGTTTATAAAATGTTTGATCGAGCTCTTGGCTGCGTGACATGCACGGCTGCTGCGATCGCGGGGCTGGCTATTCTGGCGACAGCCTTCATCATCTGTTATGAGATCATTGCCAGAAGCATCCTGCATCGCCCGACTGTCTGGGCGATGGAGATCTCTACCTATCTCCTGATCCTTGCAGGCTTTTTGGGCATGTCCTATACCATGCGCACGCATGGCCATATCTTTGTGGATTTTCTGTACTCCCGCTTCCCGAAGGGGGTGCGCAGGGGCATGGATATCTTCACTTCGCTTCTGTCGCTCTTTGCGCTCTATGTCTGCATGACGGAGTCTACGAATTACATGCTGATGAGCCTTGAGAATGGCATCGTTTCGCCGACGCTTCTGCGTGTGCCGCTCTGGATCCCGCAGACCTTCATGGTGATCGGCTTTGTTCTGCTGTTTTTGGAAATCCTGAATCATTTTCTGGGTGATTTCTTTGCACAAGAGGAGGACTGACCTATGATCCTTGCAGGTTTTGCGCTGTTCATCATCTTCCTCCTTGTCATCGGCATGCCGGTCGCCTTTACGCTGAGCATTGCCGGTATCCTGGGGATCATCCAGTTTATCGACATGTCCACCCTTTCGCAGGTGCCTGTCATCGCGTACAAGACGCTGGACTCTTATGTCCTGACGTCGGTGCCGCTCTATATCCTGATGAGCCAGATCATGCTGACGGGCAAGGTCGGAAGCGGGCTTTTCGAGCTTGGCAGCAAGTGGATGGGCCATCTTCCCGGCGGCCTTGGCATCGCGACCATTTTCGCCTGTGCGATCTTTGCGGCGATCTCCGGCTCTTCCGTGGCGACTGCGGTCACTATCGGTGCGATGGCGATCCCGGAAATGCTGAAGCGCGGCTATGACAGAAAGCTCGTCGTCGGCTCTGTCGCGGCCGGCGGTACTCTCGGCATCCTCATCCCGCCGTCCATTCCGATGATCCTTTACGGTACCATCACCGATGAATCCGTCGGAAAGCTGTTCATGTCCGGCGTCGTACCGGGTGCGCTTTTGACGCTTGCTTTCGTGGCGTACATCGTCATTGCCTCTTGGAATAAGCCAAGAGAAGAAAAGGCTTCGACGGAAGAAAAGATGAAAGCGCTCCGTGATAATATCTGGGGGCTTCTGCTGCCGGTCATCATCATCGGCGGTATCTATACCGGTGTTTTCACGCCGACGGAAGCCGCTGCTGTCGGCACGATCTATGCGCTTATCATCACATTTTTCGTCTACCGGAGCCTTTCTGTCAGTGATATGCCGGGGATCCTTCGCTCGACCATCAAGACATCCTGCATGATCTTTGCCATCATGGTCGGCGCTATGCTCTTCGGCTATATCCTGACTGTGCTGCAGGTCCCGCAGGCGCTCATGTCTCTCGTGACGGAAGGGCATATGAACCGCTGGGTCATCCTCATCGGCATCAATATCGTGCTTCTCATTCTGGGGTGTGTGCTGGAAACAGTGTCCATCATCCTCATCACGCTGCCGATGCTCTACCCGATCATCAAGGCGCTGGGCTTCGATCCCATCTGGTTCAATGTTGTGCTCCTGATCAATATGGAGCTGGCCCTCATTACACCGCCGGTCGGCATGAATCTATTCGTCATCAAGGGTATCAGCGAGGACAGCTCGATCCAAGATATCATCGCCGGCTCTGCACCTTTTGCTTTCATCATGGTTCTGGAGATCGCACTTCTCTGCTTCTTCCCGGGCATTGCCACCTGGCTGCCGTCTGTACTGAAATAGGGCAAATAAAAAAGACCGCTTCGGCGGTCTTTTTATTGAATGAGAAATGCGAAATTAGAAATGAGAAATGGCGGTGCGGTGCAAAAAAATGAAAAGCACCGCAGAGTATAAAGCTGGAGCAGGGAAGGGCAGGATACCATTTTCCATTGGACAACGAATTTCCTTATGGTATAATAGCAATAGAAAAGGTGCCAAACGGCAACGGATGGCCCCCTAATAGTTCAACAGATTAACCGCCAAACTGTGAAGGGAGAGGCGGTTTTTCTGTTGATGGAATGAATGAAAAAGATTTTATTTTCGTATCGCTACGATACAGAGGGATCGGGAAACACTGATTAAATCGCAGAATCCGATTTCACATACATTTTCATGCATCGCTTCGTCATCATTCTCCTTAAATAGCTTACTATTTGCGTCGGATGATTCCTCGTGATGCATGAAAATGTAAGAGTGAAATCGGACAACGATTTAATCAGTGTTTCCCTATACAAACCACAACTAGCAAAAAATCATATGCAGTCATTGGCATCATCCCCCCCTTGTTGTTGAACGCAGGGGCAGAAAACATACCGCTACCGTGCTTGCTGATGGCACCTGACTATACCATAAAAAAGACCGCCGAGGCGGTCTTTTCGCTTGCATGGGAAACGAGAGGCAGCATGGTGCATGGCAGGACAGCGTTTACGTCAGGTGAGCACGAATTTCTAATCCCCAGTCACCCTTTACACATGCAGCGGATTATGCACATTGAATGGCATGAGGTGATCGAGGCTGTACGGGGTCTCCTGATAGACGAAGTTCAGCCAGTTGTGATAGAAAAGGTGGGCGTAGCTGCACCAGACGAAGCGCGGCTTTTCCTGCGGATCGTCGTAGGGATAGTAGTTTTCCGGCAGGCGGATGGGAAGGCCCTTC
>OHBM01001603.1_pt1 | contig 16312 bp, 14 predicted proteins | sample 1577251 | NCBI WGS metagenome assembly OHBM01 (sample SAMEA3541557, study PRJEB24748) | human gut metagenome | biome: human gut; feature: human-associated habitat; material: faeces | place: China | collected 2012 | reverse complement strand
TAATCTCCGACAAGGATATAATCAATTCCGTTTTCCGTTATTCTTGGTTTCAATTTGCTCATATTTTTAATCTCCTCATTCTGGTTTTGCAAGTCTGACTCTCCAGAAATATTGGTAAATCATTGGTAAAATTGAGAATGGAACACAAGAAATGCTATTTATAGAAGTATTTAAGACGATTTGAGACTTTTCATTCTGAACAGAAAATCCTGCCGTGGCAAACAAATAGAATTTTCTTCATATCGTGGTGTCTCCCAATTATTATCTTTGTTTTAAGTATAGCAAATGAACCCCCTGTCCGTCGAGAGAAAATATGTAAGAAAGGCTCCGTTTCTCGACAGAATATCCGGGAAACGAAGCCCTTTCAAAAGATCATCTCTCTTCCAAGCTTTGAAAGGCGGAGTTCATTCAAAAAAGTAGGATACCTTCGAATAGATGGCGGCAGTTTTAATATGCTTACACCTTTTCCTTCCGGTTGCTGCCGAAAGAGTGAACAGTCCCTACAAACAGACTTGCATTTCTCAAATTCTTCGTACTCGGTATCAATTCATGATATCGATAAAACCACGCGCAGCATGGTCGTCACTGCGGAATAAAGCAGAGAAAGGGCAGCACGATGTACGAAAAATATGAATCGCCCCTGTCATCCCGGTATGCATCAGAGGAGATGCTGTATCTATTCTCCCAGAAAAAGCGTATTCAGGTCTGGCGAAGGCTCTGGACCGCGCTGGCCCGGGCGGAGCATGATCTCGGCCTGCCCATTACGGCAGAGCAGGTCGCAGAGCTGGAAGCACACATAGATGACATTGATTTTGCGTGCGCCGCACAACGGGAGCGAGAGGTACGGCATGATGTGATGGCGCACGTCTATGCCTATGGAAAAGCGGCCCCCGGCGCCGCAGGCGTGATCCATTTGGGGGCCACAAGCTGTTATGTAACCGATAACGGGGATCTGATCCTTTATCGGGACGGTCTGCGCCATCTCCGCAAGGAACTGCTGGACGTGCTGAAAAATCTTGCGGACTTTGCGGAGAAATACAAGTCGCCGCCCACCCTCGGCTATACCCACTATCAGCCCTCGCAGCTTGTTACCGTGGGCAAACGGGCGACACTCTGGATGCAGGATTTTCTTTCCGACCTGGAGGAACTGGAGCACGTACTGGCACACATGAAATTCCTCGGCTGCCGTGGGACCACCGGTACCGAGGCCAGTTTTCTGGAGCTATTCAATGGTGATACCGAAAAGATCGACCAGATGAACCGGCAGATCAGCGCGGAATTCGGATTTGCAGCGTGTTTTGATGTCTGCGGGCAGACATATCCCCGAAAGGTGGACAGCCGCATCCTGAATTGTCTGTCTTCTATTGCGCAGAGTGCCTATCGGATGGCAAACGATATTCGCCTGCTGCAGCATGACCGGCAGATAGAGGAGCCCTTTGAAGAAAACCAGATTGGCTCCTCCGCCATGCCGTATAAGCGAAACCCCATGCGCAGTGAGCGAATCTGTTCTTTGTCCCGCTTTCTGATCTCGGACGCCGTAAACGCCTCCATGACGGCGTCCGTACAGTGGCTGGAACGCACGCTGGATGACTCCGCCAACCGCCGCATCTCCATACCGGAGGGATTCCTCTGCGCCGCTGTTCCCACGCGGCCTCCGCAAGGATGAAGGAAGGCGAGCCCTGCGACCTTCTGGAGCAACTGGCGGCAGAGCCGGCTTTTTCCATGCATACAGAAGACCTCGCCGTTCTGCTGAGGCCAGAGGCCTATATCGGTCGCTGCCCGGAGCAGGTGGACACGTCTGCGCAAGGTACGCCTGCTGCTCGAAGGCACTTCCGGCGATACCCCTGACATTGATTTGTAGGGAGGATTCCCTACGCTTTTGCACCTCTTTCTGTGATCTGCGGAAGCAGGACGGAAAAGGCTGCCTGACGGCCCTCATCATATACCAAGAATCTACAGAGCCACCGGGCGGGAGCATTGCTCTCCACCCGGTGGCTCTATTTCTTCGTTTTGATACCCTTTTATTGTTTCCAACAGCGCAAAATGTGACCATTTCCCTGCCAGCGAAAAGAGACAGCCATTGTCCTCATCTCGTCAAAAGAAGCGCTTCCAGCTTTGCGCGCGCAGTCAGGAGCAGTTCCGTCACCTGACTTTCTTTTTCTTCTGTATAACGGAAGGTTGGGATTGCAATACTCAAGGCAAACACAGGTACGCCATCCTTTAGCAGGGGTGTTGCAATACATTGAATAAACTCAGAGTTTTCCTCACGTTCATAAGCGATCCCGCGCTTCTTTACCCCCTGGATCTGCTGATATAGTTCATCCAGATCCGTAATGGTCCTGTCTGTCATTTTTTTTACGCCATCTTTAAAAATCTCGCTCAATTCCTCCCTTGTATAGCCGGACAAGAGCGCTTTCCCAAGCGCCGTAGCATTTGCAGGGAGCATTTTCCCGGGTGCGGAATACATGCGTATCGATTGAGGCGCGTCCACTTTAAGCAGGTAAAGCACATTGCATCCATCCAGTTCTGCCAAGTGGCAGGTCTCATTACATGCGTCCACAACCTCTTGCAATTCTGTCAGCGCACGTTCAAAAAAGGACTCCTTCCGCATATAGGCGTTTCCGATTTCCAAAGTGCGGATTCCCAACGTATAAGTAGAGGATCCCGGCTTGTATGACAAGTACTTTTTCTTAGCCATCGTGTGGAGGATCGGTGATATGCTGCTCTTAGGGGACTGAAGGGAATTGGATATTTCCGTCAGTGTCAGCCCATCCGATGCGTCACGAAATGCGAGCAGTTCCAAAATATCCAAAACTCGTTCTGTTGAGCGGTGGTCCGATTGCATAAGTATCACCTCATATCAGTTTTTATATGTGCGGTTTCAGGCAGAGCAGCTTGCTAAACATATTCACTATAATTACATAGAATAACACAAAGTTTTCGAAGTTTCCACTAAGAATTTCATGTGCCCATTCTACCAGTCGGAAACTGTGAAAACCGGCGGAAAAAATTTCACACAGAGCTACCGCCTCACGGGTGGATGCTCTGTGTGAAATCCGGTCGCACGTGTCAAGGCGTCGCTGCAGCTCCGGACATACCGTGCTGCCACGAAAGCGAGACAGCCGTCGGTATCGTCTATCTCTGTACCCGGCCCGAACCGTCCCCGTTCATCAATGTCTCAACTTCAGCAGGTGTGACCAAGTTGAAGTCGCCATTGATGGAATGCTTTAAGGCTGAGGCGGCAACGGCGAATTCCAACGCATATTTGGGAGATTTTCCCTCTGCAAGCGAATGGATCAGACCTCCGGCAAATGCATCGCCGCCGCCTACCCGGTCAACCATGTGAAGATGATATTTTGTGGAAAAATAGCATTGCTCTCCATCGTAAATCATGGCCGACCAGTCGTTATCCGAGGCAGAGATTGATTCACGCAGCGTCATTGCAACCTTTCGGAACGGAAAGCGATCCATAAGCGTCTCTGCAAGCTTCCGGTATTCGTCCATATCCAGCTTTCCTTTTACAATCTGGCTGTTATTCAGCTTCACCCCGAATACATCTGCTGCATCTGACTCGTTGCCAATACACACGTCCACATACTGGCACAACTCGCTCATGGCTGCCATGGCATCCTCTCGGCTCCAAAGCTTCCCGCGATAGTTTAAATCGCAGGAAATTGTTGCCCCGACCTCTTTTGCAGCCTTGCAGGCATCGAGGCAGGCGGAAACCATGTCTTTGCCCAGCGCCGGTGTGATCCCCGTAAAGTGGAACCACTGCGCGCCCTGCATAATCTCTTTCCAGCAATACTCCTCCGGCTTTGACGTTTGGAAGGAGGATCCCTCCCGGTCGTAGATGCAAACACTGGGTCTCTGGGACGCACCCTTCTCCATATAATAGATTCCCATGCGCTTTCCGCCCCGGAGTATATGCGAAGTGTTTACCCCATAGGCCTTCAGCTTCCTCAGAGCAGCCTCGCCTACCATATTCTGCGGGAATTTTGATACAAAAGCTGCATCATCCCCCATCTGGGCCAGCGAAACTGCCACATTCGCTTCCCCGCCGCCGAAGCTTCCTTCAAGCGATTCAGTCTGGAAGAGTCTGTTGTAGCCTACGGGGCTCAATCTCAGCATCAGCTCTCCAAAAGTAACAATTTTAGCCATGTTTTCGTCCTTTTAGCACAAGCTCAACGGCTTGTCTGCTTCTTCTCGTAATCTCTGCCCAATTATGGCTCCGGATAAGCTCCTCTGACACAAGGAATGTCCCTCCGCACGCAAATACAAATGGACTTGCGCTGAATTCTTCCAGATTATCTAAGGAAATGCCTCCAGTAGGAATAAATTGGAGCTTTTGGAATGGCGTATGCAGCGCACGAAGTGCCGGCAGCCCGCCCGCGATATTTGCCGGAAAAAACTTTACGATTTGCAGCCCCATGTTGTAAGCAGCTTGGCAGTCCGACGCCGTCGCGCATCCAGGCACGATTGGGATTCTCCGATGGTTACAGTATTCCACAACAGACGGGTCCAGGCCCGGGGAAACGATAAACTCGGCTCCCGCTTCAATTGCTTCCTCAGCTTGTTCAATGGTCAGGACTGTCCCTGCGCCCACTGTGAAATTTGATACCTCTTGTTTTATTTTTCTTATGGCTGTGGCGACTCCATTTGCCCGAAAAGTAACTTCGATCAACGGAATTCCGCCCTCCCGGAGTGCTTCTGCCACCAGAACAGAGTCCTCCTCCGGCTTATCCAGCTTTGCTACCGGAATAATGCCGATCCTGTGAATTTCCTCGTACACAGTACGCATGAAACTATCATCCTCTCCTATGTTTAAGGTGTCGAAATTGCAATTGCAAAGGATCCTGCGGATCCCGCGCCTTGCAGGTCAGCCTGCTTCTTTAGGAAAGCATTGTATCCGGATCGAGCGGGATATACGCCTCTTTCTGACTGTCTGCCACTTCCTTCTGGGTGATCTTTCCGTCTACCATAATGATACCGGAACGCAGTACGAAGTTCTTTTTGCACGCTTCTTTCAGTCCGTAGTTTGCCGTATCTTCGATCATGGGATAAATCGCCCTTGAGAAAGTCTCGTTGGCTGCCGCAGGCACCATTGCCGGGATATTCGTAATGCCCACATGGACGATCCCTTCCTCAATGAAATACGGATTGCTGATCGTCGTGTACTGAGCCGTTTCAATAATGCCCTCACCCTCAAGGTCCACAATCACAGAGCCCTTCCGCATACTACGGACCATCTCCCGTGTCACCACCGGAACTTCCATTCCCGGATAGGAGTAGATACAGTTGATCAGCATATCGGCCAGTGCTACCTCTTCAGCGAATGCCTTCTTGTCCATATAGCGCAGGTCAGTGTGGTGAAGGACCGTCCTCAAATACTCCAACCGCGCAATCGACTTTTCAAAGACAATGACCTCTGCTCCAAGGCCCTCAGCAACCTGAGCCGCAGCCAATCCCGCATGGCCGCCGCCAATAATCACAACCCGTGCGCGTTTTACTCCGGTAATCGGGACGATACTCACGCCACTGCCGCCGTACTGTCTCTGAATATACTGTGTTCCCAGAATCGGTGCCATCCGTCCGGCGATTTCACCCATCGGGCGGGTCAGTGCTCTGCTGCCATCCGGGAAGCGCGTAACCTCGTAGGAAACGCAGGTCACACCTGCCTCACGCAGTCGTTTTACCTGCTCCGGCTTCGCCGTGCCCTCCGCCATATGGAACGCGGTAAACAGAAGCTGACCTTTCCGGAAGGGCATTTCCAGGTCTCCGGGCATCAGATCCTTAAACTTTACGATCATATCGGACTTTTCATATACTTCCGCCATCGTATCAAGCATCTGCGCGCCCGCAGCCATATATTCCTCGTTTGAAATTCCCGCCGGTAATGCCAAATCCTTTTGGAAATAGACGGTGTGTCCCTGTGCTACCAGTTGCTGGACCCACTTTGGGATCAAACCGACACGAGTCTCTTTGTCTTTGAGTTCCTTGGGAATTCCGATAATCATTGAAGTGCCCTCCTCATATAATAAGTTTTGAAGATAATCCAAATATCCGCAGCCTTTGTGGTGCCCGTGATACAAGTCCTTATATGCCGTTTTCCGCAATTTGCCGCAGCATCCTTACAAACAATTGATAGGTCGGCTCCACCGTCTCAATATAGAACCTTTCTCTCGTGGTATGGGCTCCTCTCGACGTGGGAGCTAACCCCAAAGCGTCCATGTCCGGGAGCTTATCAATTATAATTCCCGGCTCACATCCGCCCTGTCCATATTCAATTTTAATTTCCTCGCCATACATCTCCTGGAAGAGCTTCTTGCATAGCTCTTGCATGGGAGAATCCGTCCGGTACGGCCATCCCGGATACTGATCCAGGATCTCAACATCAGCACCCAGTTGTGATGCCAGTTCTTTCACGCTTTTTTCCGTATCCCATTTCAGCGCCTCCGACAGCGAGCGTACGCTGAACCACAGCTGGCAGACATTCTCCTTTACGCAGAATCTGGATGTGCATCCGGTGCAAAACGGAATGCTCTGGTTCTTGCCACCGTATTCAATGACACCATACGGTATGCCCTGCAAAAGTGCTCCAATTTTCCGGAGATCTTCGCAGCTTATACAATCATGTACAAGTGCTTCCTCTTCCACTTGCTCCAAGCGAAGCGCAATGTTGTCCTCGCCTGCCGCACGGTATGCACTTCTCCAGCTTTTCTGCAGCATATCTGCCAGTTGACGCAGCTGGGTCTCCGCTTCACCGTTCTCCACACAGAGCCGGACTGCTGCCTGATCCGGGATGCCCTGGCTTTCTTGTACATCCGCATCTATCAGCCAAGCATTTTCACATCCTGTAAGCTTTTCCAGGAATTCGCCCAGCAGTGAAATGGCATTAGCGCGTCCCTTGGCAATATCGTTGCCGGAATGGCCTCCCAGCAGCCCGCCGATAGTCCCGCTGTATACGGTGCCTCGGTGCGGTACAGTTTTGTAGGTCATGTGAAAACGATTGTGTACGGCGCCTGTGCTGCACACACACATCATGTCAGCGTCACCGCTGTCCATATTGATCATGTGCCGCGCCCGGATCTGGGTATAGTCAAACTTTCTGGCTCCCCATAGTCCGCTCTCTTCCTCCACGGTGAACAGGAATTCCAGCGGCGGATGCAGCAGCTCCGGCGTTGTCATCAGCGTAAGCATCATGGCCAAACCGACTCCGTTGTCCGCTCCCAGGCTGGTTCCCCGTGCCGCCAGGGTGACCCCATAGTCCGCGTCCCGATAGAGATACAGATCCAGCGCATCCTTGGAAAAGTCATGGACAACGCCTTCGTCCTTTACACACACCATGTCCATATGTCCCTGAAAGAGGACTGCCGGGGCGTTCTCATATCCCTCCGTTGCAGGCATACGCACTAACACGTTCCCGTGCGGATCCTGATACGACTCCAGCCCTGCGTTTTTTGCGACTTCTCTGATGTATGCTGCAAGATGTGCTTCGTCTTCGGTATCATGCGGGATCCTCGTGATTTCCTCAAAATACCTCATATATCTCCGGGGTTCATATGCGTCAAGCAGATATTGTGACGGCATATATGGGGTCCCTCCTTTTGGCATATCATCGCTTTTTGTTATTTCCATATGGTCTCAAGCATATTTGTGGCACGCGACAAGATGTCCCGGAGCCACCTCCTTCAGTTCGGGGGAGCATTGTGTGCAGATTTCCATGCAGTTTTCACAACGGGGCGCGAATCGGCAGCCCGGCTTGGGGTTGATCGGGCTGACGACCTCGCCTTTGATCACGGAGATCTTCTTGTTCCGCATGGAAATATCCGGTTCGGGGATAGAAGAAAGCAACGCACGGGTATAGGGATGAAGTGGGGAGTTGAACAGTTCATCCGCTTCGGCGTACTCCAGACTCTCACCTAAATACATGACCATGATATGATCCGAAATGTGTCTCACTACACTCAGATCGTGGGTAACAAACATATAGGTGAGATCCATCTCGCTCTGAAGATCCATCAACAGATTCAGGATCTGTGCCTGAATAGAAACATCGAGCGCTGAAACCGGTTCATCGCACACAATAAACTGCGGATTCAGGGATAAGGCCCGCGCGATGCCGATTCTCTGCCGTCTGCCGCCGTCCAATTCGTGGGGATAAGAATTCGCAGTCCGTCTGGCCAAGCCCACAATATCCATCAGCTGCGCTGCGCGGTTAAAGATCTCCCGCCGGGTAGGATAGCTGTGGTGGATCAGCATATATTCGGCAATAATCTCAACCACGGATTTTCTAGGATCTACACTGGCATACGGGTCTTGAAAGATGATCTGCATATTTTTGCGCATCTGCTTCATCTTCTGCCGCCCAAACGTCAGGATGTTCTCTCCGCAATAGAGTATCTCTCCGCTGGTCGCTTCGGTCAGACGCAGAAGCGTACGCCCAAATGTGCTTTTTCCACATCCTGACTCTCCTACAATTCCCACCGTAGTGCCTTTATAGATCTGCAGGTTGATATTGTCAACAGCATGCAAATAGCGGTTTTCCCCCAATTTGAAATACTTTTTTAATGCTTTTGCTTCAATCAAGGGTGTATTTACTTCCATTGGCACTACTCTCCTATCTGTCCGGTCTGTTGAAACAAATGGCAACGAATTGCGTGTGTACCCTCATAATGGACCTCCGGACTCTTCTCCCGGCAAATGTCCATGCATTTTGAGCAGCGGGGTGCAAATTTGCAGCCCGGTTCGCACACCGTCGGATCAGGCATCAGGCCGTCGATCGGGGTCAGGCGTTTGACTCTTGTGTTCAGACGAGGAATTGACCCAAAAAGCCCTTCTGTATAGGGATGATGGTTTTTCCCGTTGAAAATGTCTTCTGCCGTACCGATCTCAATGATTTCGCCCGCATACATCACCGCCACGTTATCGCAGGTTTGCGCCACAATGCCCAGGTCATGCGTGATCATGATCATAGACGTACCCAGCCGGTCCCTCAGCTCTCGTATCATAAGCAGGACCTGAGCCTGGATCGTCACATCCAGCGCAGTCGTCGGCTCATCTGCAATAAGCAGATCCGGCTCACAGGACAACGCCATCGCGATCACCACCCGCTGCTTCATTCCTCCGGAGAATTGATGCGGATACTCATGTTTCCGGGCCGGCGGAATCCCTACCATATTTAGCGTTTCGTCTACGTGCTGGTCGATCTTTTCCTTTGTCCAGCCGGCTTCATTATGCACCAGCAGCGCTTCTGCGATCTGCTCGCCTACCGTCAGAACGGGGTTCAAGGAAGTCATCGGATCCTGAAAAATCATGGCGACCTTGTTTCCGCGTATCGTGCGCATTTTCTGTTCGGAAAGGGACGTCAGCTCTTCTCCTTCAAACCAGATCTCTCCCCCGGTCACTTTTCCCGTCCGTTCCGGAAGCAGCTGCATTATGGAAAGTGCCAGCGTAGTCTTCCCGGCTCCCGTCTCGCCGACCAGTCCAAGGCTTTCTCCTCGTCCCAGCGTAAACGAAACTCCGTTCACCGCATAAACCGTTTCAAGATCCGTTTGGTAAATCACGCTTAAATCCTTTACCGCAAGAATGACATCCTCCTTCATATTAAGCGCTCCTTAACAAATTTTGTAATGTAGTCTTCTGAAATTCGCATGTACTAATTCTTCAGTCTGGGGTCCATCGCGTCACGAAGTCCGTCACCCAGCAAGTTAACCGAAAATGCGGTCAAAACAATGGCTGCTGCCGGGAAAAAGACCAGGTGCGGAGCTTTCAGCATAAACTCTCTGGCCTCAGAGAGCATACTTCCCCACTCCGGCGTGGGCTGCGGAAGGCTGAGTCCGATATAGCTCAGAGAAGACTGATAAATCACAAGACTCGCCACATTCAGCGTGAGGTTGACCAGTATGATTCCCAAAGCGTTCGGGATAATATGGCTTAAAATGATACGCGCTGAACTGGCCCCTCCGGCTCTGGCCGCCTCCACATACTCCTGCTCGCAAAGGTTCAGGACCTCAGAACGCACCAGGCGGACATAGTTGGTAAAGTATGCCAGCGTCATCGCCACGATCAGGACCGGAATGCTGGAACCCAGCGCCGCCACTACGACCATGGTAAAAAGGATGTCTGGCACCGACATAAAGATATCCAGACTGCGCATAATCACCATGTCCACCTTCCCGCCGAAGTATCCGGCGGCCGCACCGAGCAAGCTTCCAAAAATACAGGAGGTCATGGAAGCAAACAGCGATATGGCCAAGGAAGTCCTCGCTCCATGTACGAATCTTGCAAAAACATCCCGTCCATACATATCCGTACCCATGAGATGCTTCGCTGATGGAGCCTCAAAGTTACTCATGACATCCTGAGAAATGGCAGCTTGATAGGGGATGATCACATCCGCAAATATGATGGTAAGAATTAGTACGATCAGAATTACAAGTCCGACCATCGCGCCCCGATCTTTTCGGAGGCGTCTGAAGATTTCGTGGAATTGCCCTACCTTTTTGAATTCTCCTCTGTCGGCGCCCTTTACTCGTCCGGTTATCCCACTCATATTCACCGCTCCAATCTGCTATATTTGGCACGTATCCTGGGGTCTACATAAGCATACGCGATATCGACCAAAAGCATCAGCATGGTAAATGCAGAGGCGATCAAGATGCTGGCTGCAATAATGACCGGCTCGTCCTTTTTACTGATACTGTCCACGATAAGGCTGCCTATTCCCGGAATGGAAAACAGTCGTTCTGTCGTCACCATTCCAGCCAAAAGGACTCCGAAGCGCATGCCCACGCATGTAATGACAGGCAGAAGCGCATTTCGCATAGCGTGCTTCCAGATAACTGTCCGCTCCGGAACTCCTTTTCCGCGGGCTGTCCGGACATAGTCCTGCCGTATCGCCTCAAGCATGGACGATTTCGTAAATCTGAGGTATGCAGCCGCTTCTGAAATGGCGACCGCGCTCACCGGGAGAATGTAGCTCTTCAGACCAGACAAGCCAAAAGATGGGAATATGTTGATCTTCAGCGCGAAAAAGTACATCAATACCATTCCTATCACAAAGCTTGGCACCGCCGCCAGGAAAAACGCCATCATGGTTGGCACGGTATCCCAGAGGGAATACTGCTTGACAGCAGAGTAAATTCCCACTGGTACTCCTACGCATACCGATATCACCAGGATGAGCAGCGACATCCGGATGGTCACAAGGAATCTCGGCCAGATCTCGTCGAACACCGGCCGGCCGCTAAAGTACGACATCCCGAAATCGCCTTCTGTAACGATATCCTTCAAGTAATTGACATACCGTTCCGCAATGGGAAGGTCGTAGCCCAGGTCATGGTTGAGCGTGTCAATGGCCTCTTGCTTCGCCGTTGGCCCAAGGATCATCCGACCTGGGTTTCCCGGTGTAAGCCCCATGACAAAGAAGATAATAAATGTGACGCCAAGTATTGTGGGGATTAGAAAAAGTACTCTCTTTATGACATAGCGATACACCTTTCACCCTCCATCCGATAATTTTTATAGTGTCAGGCGTTCCAGCTCCACTGCGCAACTCTGTAGTAGGTCGGAACACTAACGACGTTCAAATCAGGATTCCATGCGGTGCAGGCCGGAGGCGCTACAAGCGGAATCACGCAGTAGGTGGCCATTACCTCATTATAAAGCTCGGTATAGATTTCCTTTCTGGCGGCTTCGTCAGTGATCTGCTCGCCCTGTGCAAACAGGTCTTCAATGTGCTTGTAGTCAAACTTGTCTCCGACAAAGCTCACATTGTAGATACCGACAGAGCCGCTATGAGCCTGCTGGCGGAAGTTGTTGAAGTCATAGTTGCCGTTGTCGCCGACAATGCAGATGTTGTAGTCCTGGGACGCCATCCGATCCACCGCCACGCCGAACTCAAGGGTCGTGATCTTCGCGGTGATGCCCACCTCAGCCAGGTTCGACTGGAGAACCGTGGCGTAGGGCTCCGAGGAACCGGTACCTACCAGGATTTCGCCTACATCCACGCCGTCCGGATAGCCGGCTTCCGCCAGGAGAGACTTGGCCAGCTCCGGGTTATAGGAGAGGTCCACATCACATTCCGTAGGAGCTGCCTCCGCATAATGGGGATTGATGTAGAAGTCCGTAACCTTGCCCAGCCCGTCGGTGGCAACCATGTTCATGGCTTCCCGGTTGGTTGCGTGAACGATCGCCTGACGGACCTTGTCATTGTTCAGGACTTCGCTGGATTCATAGTTGATGCACATAAACTGAATATCGTTGGACTCCATTTCATTGGTCGCAAACTTTCCAGAATCCTTGATATCCGCCCAGTTGGAGAGAGGAACCGACAGGTAGTCGATATCACCGTTTTTCAGTGCGATAACTGCGGAGGAGTTGTCCTCGATCACTACATAACCGATCTTCTTGATCTGGGGTGCTCCCTGCCAGTAGTCTTCAAATGCATACAAAGTCCAGCCGCTGTTGGGCCGATAAGTCTCCGCATCCATGTAATAAGGACCCGTGCCGGCCAGGTTAGCGATGGTGCCGAAGTCGCTCCCCTGAGAGGTCACTTCCTTCTCGCTCAGAATTTTGATTTTGAAGAACGTGTGAAGGATCGGGGAATACGGACGTGCAATGGTGATCACAACGTGGGAGTCGTCCAAAGCCTCCACCTTTTCGATCATGTCCGTATAGCTGTTGTACTTGGGATTGTCCATAAAGTGCTGATAGCTGAACACCACGTCAGAGGCCTTCAGGGTCTCGCCATTGTGGAACTTCACGCCGTCCTGCAGCGTAATCGTATACACTGTGGCATCATCGCTGATATCGATTTGCTTTGCCAAGCAGGGCTGATATCCGCCGCCGCTCTCATCCAGAGTATAAAGGCCCTCATAAATCTGCTCATTTACAGTAAGGACATCCGTCTCATTGGTATCTGCCGGGTCAGTGGTCTGCATACCCAGGGCATTCCGCAGCATCACGGAATCTCTGGGTCCATCTGTTGTCTGTCCACCGCTGGGTGTGTCGCCACAGCCGCAAAGCGTTGCAAGACATACTACGATTGCAAGGATGTAAGAAAGCGTCTTTTTCATTTTGATTCTCCTTTTTTTGTAGTGTCTGTACGTATATGCGTATTGATTCCTTATATACGCACTCTTATATTACACAAGGCGTCCGTGTTTGTCAAGGTCTTTTTGGCTGTATTACTAATTTTTTCTGCAAGAGCGCAATACATCTTAGGCAGTTGGTTAAAAAGAGCGTGGAGCAGACCCCTTTAGCCCCCTTATCCAGCAAAGCTGTTTTCGCCTCCTGAAGCTGTTGGACTTCCGCGCCCGTTTCTGTTATGATCGAATCCGGTGGGTCTTGCGCAGGCGGCGTCCGATTTATACAACATACGATACTGTGAAACGACAACGTTTCACCATAGGAGGCGAAAACGTGGTTTTTATTGTCATTTTATCTGGCCATGATCATCATCGTTTCCACCGTGTGTCCCATCGTCGCCTCGGCCGTGCAGGGGCAGGCGCTGGAAAAGCGGACAAACCTCTATACGATGGCGCTGGAAAAGCTCAACGTCATGATCGGCAACCTGATCCACGGGTGTCCGACCATCAAGGTCAACCACGTCGAGCGGGAGTACCTGCAAACGCTGGAGCAGGATAACGAGAACGCCGCCCACGCGGAATTTGCCAAATCCAAGACGAAGGTCCGGGTCAATATGATCATCGGCCTGCTGTCCAGCGTTCCTGTGAACAACGGCTCGGTCAGCAGCGTGTACCCTGCGGGAGATTTGGTCTCCGTCACACGGTACTGCGCACCGGTTTTAAGATTCTCCCACTTGGCGATGCCGGTCTTGTCGGTGGTAATTTTGCCCACCTCCGTCCACGTCTGACCGTCTGTGGAAGTTTCCAGCAGCAGCTCCGCACCGGCAAGAGGTGCGCTTGTCGCATCCACCTTGCGGACGCTGATGCTGCCCTTCTCCTCCACGGCTTTGATTTTAATGTACGCCTTCACGGGGTCGCGCCCCACGCCGGTGTAACCGGCCATCGCCTGATACCGTCCCGTCCGATCATACCAGCAGATCACCGCTCGATCCGGATCGATCTCATAGGCACTGCCGGTGGCCGAGTAGGTTTTCTCGGTGTCGAGATTCTTGGCCGCCGCTGCCGTCGCCGTGATAGTCAGGGTGTTGCCCTTCCGTGTGAAGGTGATGCCGCTCCCGCTGTTGGCGGCGAAATTGTTGTCGCCCAGCACTGCATTGTCATCCGTGACCGTAGCTGTATAGCTGCCCGCTGCGTTCCTCCTCAACTCGATGGTGTCGCACCAGCGCGGGGCGTACTCTGCAAAGCTGGGGATCATCGTGGCGTTCTGCATCGCCGCCGCGATTTTGTCATACCACAGCTCGAAGGTCGGGTAGCGGCTCGTATCTACACAGCCATAGAACGGGCTGTATCCCCAATCGTCGTAGGTGTAGGCGTTGCGGTATTCGCAGATCAGCTCCCAGATGATGGCCTGCGTTGCCGCCCACTTTTCCGCGTTGATGATGGCACTGCTGTTTCGGTCGCCGGACACCGCGCCGTAGTCGGCGCTGGGATAGCCCAGGGACATCGCCAGTGCGATGCCGCTCTGCACAGAGGCGGGCAGATTATACCAGCTGGCACTGGAGCCCTCCTTGTAGGTGCCGCTGTCATCGGAGTGAACGCCCGGCTCGATGCAGTAGGCCACCGCGCCATCCGCATATTTCATGTGGTAGAGGGCGCTGCCGCTGCCGAGGCCGCTGGTAGCCGAGATGGTCAGATTTGTAATGGACGGCGTTGTGCTTTGGCTATAATCATACTGACGAAATGTGATCTCGTCAGAATAGACGTAGACCCTGTACTTGACCGTCACGCTGGCAGCATAGGCGGTCACCGCCAACGCCGCGAGCATGGCCAGCGTCAATACAAGGCCCAGCAACATTTTTTTGTGTTTCATGGCTCCTCCTTCGGATATAAGATGACCCCCTCCGTGTTGGAGGGGGTCTTGTATGAAGTTACCTCTTAGCCATCGTACAGGACATAAATCAGCAGGCTTGCGCCGTCCTCTACGATGCAGACGTTGCAATGGAAGCCCGCGTCCGCGATGCTATCCATGCCCGCCTGCATCATGAGCTGCCGGAAGGTGTAGTCCACCATGTCCCGCGCCTTGGTCTCCAGCACTTCCTGTGAAGCATCCGCTGCCACTGATGCAGGGAAGCGGTAGGCGCTGTTGTCCAGCGTTAGACTTCCGTCTGTGATGACACCGTACTGCGCGGCAGCATAGGCGTTGGCCGCATCGACAGCCGCCCAGCGGTCTGCCGGTTCGGGTTTCGGCTCAGGTGCAGGGACAGGTTCGGGCACAGGCGCAGGCTCTTTCTCCTGTTTCTCTGCCGGCTTCTGTGTAGGTGCCGGCGTGGGCGCAGGAGCCGGTTTATCCTCCGGCGCAGACGCGGGTGTTGCCGCCTGTTCAGGGGTAGTGGACGGTGCCGTTTCAGCGGTTGTAGGCTGCTTTTCTGCGGCGTTATCCGCATTCTCTGATGTCTCCGCCCGCTCGACAGGCCGTGGCGCGTCCGCACTGTCCTCGGTTTTTTCCTCCTTCTGCGGCATTTCAGCCTTGTCCGCCGTCTTGTCCGCTACACCAGCCACACCTTGTGCCGCGCTCTGCACCGCCGCCACCGGCAGCATTGTCGATGCGGAGCTGTTCCCCGTCTGCCCACAGGCCGTGAGCAGCAAGAGCGTCCCCATCATCAGGGTCATGATCTTCTTTCTCATGTGCGTTTCTCCTTTCAGTGTTTTGGGTAGCACAAACAACTACCACACAACCATCCGTAAGTCAACGGAAAAATTTAGAATGGTCTGACAGTGCGGGAGGCCCTCTGACACAAGCCGTTCCCATGCTCATATCATGCCTCCCATATCCATGTGAGGCGCTTCTTCCTGCGCCATGCTCTGCCGCTGGACATCCAGATCATAGGCCGTCAGATACCCGTTATAATCTCCAGGGGACGGGTTGCACCGCAGGCAGTAGCGGTAATGCTCGGTTTCCACGATGTAACCGTAGTTCTGTGTCCAGCCGCCGCTGATTTTGCCGCCGTGTTCATAGCAAAAACGCTCCATAGCGAAGCGGCTTTTCAGCACACTCTCCCGCAGCGTGTCCACGACCTCCTGCAGCTCCGCTTTGAACACAGGGCTGTTCAGCTCCTCCGGGCCACGGGGCCACCATGTATGCCAGAACTCATTGCCGCTGCGCCCGAAATCCATGCGGACATGGCCAACGGTACCCAGCCGCTTATCTTCTTCGGGGTGCGGGG
>OHBM01001591.1_pt1 | contig 16390 bp, 20 predicted proteins | sample 1577251 | NCBI WGS metagenome assembly OHBM01 (sample SAMEA3541557, study PRJEB24748) | human gut metagenome | biome: human gut; feature: human-associated habitat; material: faeces | place: China | collected 2012 | reverse complement strand
CCCGCCGGGCAGCGGCAAGACCACCCTGCTGCGCTCTCTTGTGCAAAAGCTCTGCGAGGGGGACGCACTTGTCAGCGTCATTGATGAGCGCGGCGAGCTGATGGCCTGTGAGGCGGGCAGTCTGCCCCGCGCAGCGCAGATTCGGTGCGATGTCTACGCCCGCTGCACCAAGGCCGAGGGTATTGCCATGGCGCTGCGCTGCATGAACCCGCAGGTCATCGTCTGTGACGAGCTGGGCACGCCCGGCGACGCCGAGTCCGTCGCACAGGGGGTCGCCTCCGGCGTTGTATTCTTTGCCACGGTACACTGTGACGACCCGGCGGGACTGCGCAAAAAGCCGGCGCTGGCCGCGCTGCTGGATACCGGTGCTTTTGCAAAGGCCGCGTTCCTGTCCGGGCGCTCCCGTCCCGGTGCGGTGGCGCAGTGGGTGACGCTGTGACGCTGCTTTTGCGGATGCTCGGCACGCTGCTTTTGCTTTTGGCCGGGATGGGCGGCGGCTTTGCCGCCGCTGCCCGCGCTGAGAACAGCCGCCGCCAGCTGCACAGCTTTGCCCGCCTGCTTACATACCTGGCCGAGCTGCTGGACGCACAGGCGCTCACCGGACCGGAGCTATTACGCCGCGCAGCGCAGGACCCGGCGTTTGCCGTTTTTTGTCCCGCACCGGGGGAGAGCCTGTCCGCGCTGACACCGCCTGCCTGTATGCCGGACGCACTGCGGCAGGAGGTGCAGTCGAGCCTTTCCGCCGCCGAGGAGGCTCCGCGCCTGACGGCCTGTGCCGCGCTGCACCGCCTGGCTTCGCGCTGTGAGGCGCAGTCTGCGGAGGCTACGGAGCACTGCCGCACGGCCCGGCGGCTATGGCCGCGGCTGGGGGGCTGCCTCGGCGCACTGGCCGCCATTTTGCTGTGGTAAGGAGTGGCCCCTATGGACATCGACCTTGTTTTTAAAATTGCCGCCACCGGCATCATCGTGGCCGTTCTGAATCAGCTGCTCATCCGCTCCGGGCGGGAGGATCAGGCCATGATGACCACGCTGGCGGGGCTGATCGTCGTGCTGTCGATGCTGGTACGGCAGATCAGTGACCTGTTTGTGCTGATCAAAGCTTTGTTTGAGCTATGAGCTATGATGCTGTTGTGCAAGCTGGCCGCCGCGGTGCTTGTGGCGGCTGTGTTGACCCTGCTCCTGAAAAAGGACCAGCCCGCGTTCGCGTTCCTCGTCTCGGTCTGCACCGCCGCGGGGCTGCTGGCCATCGTTGTGCGGCAGGTCCAGCCGCTGCTCGACTGGCTGCGCACGCTGGACGGGTATTTTCAAGGGCAGAGCCCGGCAGTGCTTTTGCAGGTGCTGGGCATTGCGCTGGTGGCGCAGCTTGCCGCCGATACCTGCAAGGAGGCCGGGCTTTCCGCGGCGGCTGCCGCCATCGAGCTCTGCGGCAGGGTGCTGGCGCTGTTGCAGGCGCTGCCGCTGCTGCAATCGCTGCTCGGCTCGTTTGCGGCCTATTTGCAGTAGTGCTTTTGCTGGCCGTACCGCCGCCTGTGTTTGCGGACGAGCTGTCCGGCGAATTGCCCAAAAGCACTCGGGACATCTTGGACGAAGGCGGCACTGACCTATCCGACGCCGCCCGCTGGCACTTTTCCGATTTATGTGACACCGTCGGTGCCTGGGCCGCCGAGGGTTTGCAGCCCGCACTGCACCTTGCGGCGCAGTCCGCCGGGTATCTGCTGCTGGCGGGGCTGCTCGGCCTGCTGGCCGGGGACCCGTACCGCGCCTATGTGGAGATCCTCGCGGTGCTCGGCTTTGGCACGCTGAGCCTTTCCGCTGCCATGCAGCTAAGCGAACTTGTCGCCGCGACGGCGCAGGACTGCCGCACCTATCTGACTGCCTTTGTGCCGGTGTTCAGCGGCCTGGCCGCCGCGGGCGGGCAGACGTCGGGGGCGCTTGTCTACAGCGGCATGTTTTTTGCCATGTCCGGGTTTCTTTCAGCCGTCATCCAAAAGCTGCTTCTGCCTGTCATGCAGCTGTATTTCTGCTTTGCGGTCTCGGCCTGCCTGTGGGACAACCCCGGCATGGGGGATGCCGCCGCGCTGTTTTCCCGCTGCCTGCACTGGCTGCTCAAGGGCTGCGGGGCTCTGTTCAGCCTTGTGCTGGGGCTGCAAAGCGCACTGGCGGCCACGGCGGACAGTGCGGCCCTGCGGACCGGCAAGGGGGTATTGCAGGGTGTCATTCCCGTTGTCGGGGACGCCGCAGCCGCCGCGCTGACGGGTGCTGCCGCCGCCGTACAGCTGCTGAAGGGTTCTCTGGCCCTGGCGGCGCTGCTGGCACTGGCCGCGCTGTTTGCCCCGGTACTGCTCCAGTGCCTTGCCTGTGCGCTGGCCTTTGCCGCCGCGGGCATCCTGGCCGGGGCCACCGGGCAAAGGCAGTGCGCACAGCTCTGCCGCCTTTACTTTGAGGGGGCACGGCTCTGCGGGTCCATGCTGGTGCTGTATTTCTTCATGATCTTTCTGTCCACGGCGCTGTTGCTGCTGGCGGGGAACGGGGGCTTGGGATGACTTCACTGCGTCACATAGCGCTGGGATGCTGCGTGCTGTCCGCGCTGGCGGGCATACTGCGGCTTTTCTGGCCGGAGAACGGCTTTAAATCCGTCATAAATGCCGTGCTGGTGCTGTATATTTTAACAGTGGGCGTGCAGCTGGTGCACGGTCTTGACTGGGACGGCCTTGTGCGGGAGCTGCGCAGCCTGCCCGATGGGCAGGACACCGCCGACTACTCCGATTACAGCCGGGAACTTGCGCTGGCCGCCTCGGTGGATGCCGTGCGCGAGGTTTTGCGGAACGCCGGAATCAGCGCTGCTGTCAGCTGGCAGAATGGCGTATGTGTCATCACACCCGTGGACCCGCGCGACAAGCCCGCCATTGAGGCCCTGCTCGCCGTCAATGCGGGGGAGCTGCCCTGGCGCTTTGCGGAGGTTGCCCCATGACCGCCCGAGAGCGTCTGGCTCCGCTGGCCGCCCGGCTGCGCGCAGCGCTGGCAGATGAAAAGCAGCGGGTAAACCTGCTGGTCTGCATGGGGCTGGCCGGGCTGTTGCTGCTGGCGGTCTCGTCCTGGCTGCCCGCGGACAGCAGCACGCAGAGCGCCGCGCCAGCCGCCAAGACCGGCAGCACCGCCGACTATGCCGCAGAGCTGGAGACCCGCCTGACCGCACTGATCTCCCGTGTGGAAGGTGTGGGCAAGACTGCCGTCATGGTCACGCTGGAATCCGGCAGCGAGAGCATCTATGCTACCGACACCGACAGCGACGGCAGCTCCACCCATGTACTTTTGGGCAGCGGCGAGGCGGACGGCCTTGTGGAGACCGTCGAGACGCCCCGCGTGCTCGGCGTCGCCGTTGTCTGCGAGGGCGGCGGCAGTGCTGCCGTGCAGAGCCGCGTCACTGCCCTGGTGCAGGCACTGACCGGCATCGGCACCAATCATATCACCGTTGCAAAAATGGCATCGGCCAACTAGAGGGAGGAACACCATGAAGCAACTTTCTGCCAAGCTGAAAAGCCGCGGCGCAACTGCCGTCGTTCTGACACTGGCGCTGGGAGCCGCCGTGTACCTGAACTGGTCCTTCTCCCGCGAGGCCCCGCCCAGTCTGGTCGTGTCAGACACCGCCGGGGAAGCCGTGGAGACCTCGGCCCAGGCCGCCGAGCCGATCACCGACCCGCTCGTGCTTGAGACGGCTGCCGGGGCCGATACGCAGATGATGAGCGCTGAGGAAACCGCCAACAAGAACTACGGCGAGGCTCAGCTCGTCAGCGTAAACAAGGATTCCGGCACCGAGTTTTTTGAGTCCGCCCGCTTAACGCGCAGCAAGGCGCGGGATGAGGCACTGGACACCCTGAAAAAGTCCCTGAAGGACACCAAACTGACCAGCGAGGAGAAGGAGCAGCTGACGACCCAGCTGAGTGACCGCATCAGCAATATCACGCTTGAAACCAAGCTGGAAACGCTCATCAAGTCGAAGGGCTTTACCGACTGCGTGGTGAATCTGGAGAGCAGCAAGGCCAATGTGACCGTCATGACCGAGAGCGATGCCCTGAATGCCGAGGAGGTCACCCGCATCCGCGACGCGCTTTTGAGCCAGTGCAAGGGGCTGACTGCACAGGACATTACGATTGTAGAGGTAAAATAACTGAACATTCTGTTGCAAACCGTGCTGTTTTGTGGTACACTGATTTATATTAGTAGAACTATGGCCGCAAGGCCGTTTGCAACGGGAGGGTACACACTATGGATGTACACAATACCATCGGCGGCAGCTTACAGATCTCGACCGAGGTTATCGCAAAAATTGCGCGTCTGGCCGCGCTGGAGGTTGACGGTGTTGCCGATGTAGCCACCGGCACCAGCCAGAACGTCCGCTCGCTTCTGGGCCGCACCGGCCTGCAGAAGCCGGTCACCGTCGTCATGGAGGACGGCATTGCTACCGTCACGGTGCACCTCACCGTTGTGTACGGCAGCAAGGTCATGCCCCTGTGCGAAAAGGTGCAGGAGAACGTCAAGCAGACGATCCAGAACATGACGGGCATCACCGTGTCCCGCGTGGATGTTCTGGTCGTGGGCCTGACAGACGCAGCCGAAAAAGAGTAAGGAAATCAAGGAAAGACAGGAACTTTACGTATGGAGAAAAAGCTGACCCGCCGCGAATCCCGCGAGACGGCCTTCCTGACGGCGTTTGCCGCCACGTTTGAACCCGAAGAGCCGACGGTCCCCGCCGAGGAGCACGCCGCCCCAGACGCATTCGCCAACCAGCTGCTGGCCGCCATGAACGACCACGCCGCCGAGCTGGATGAGATCATCACCGCCCACCTGAAGGGCTGGACGCTTTCCCGCGTGCCCCGCGTGAGCCTGGTTGCCCTGCGCCTGGCCCTGGCCGAGATGCTGTACGGCGACGAGCAGAAGCCCGGCGTCGCCATCAACGAGGCTGTCGAGCTGGTCAAGAAATACGGTGCCGAGGACGACTACCAGTTCGTCAACGGCCTGTTGGGTGCCGTTGCGCGTGAGCGCGGCGAGACCCCAGAACCCCAATGCTGACGCTGGGCATCGACACCAGCAATTACGCAACCTCTCTGGCAGTGTTTGACACAAACGCCGGAGAGGTTGTTTGCGATTGCAAAAAGTTTTTGCCCGTCAAGGAAGGGCAGCTCGGTCTGCGGCAGAGCGACGCGCTGTTCCACCACACGGCAGCCCTGCCCGCCATGCTGGCGGAGCTGGGCGCAAGGGCCGACCTGACGCAGGTCAGGGCCGTTGGCGTGTCCGCCAGGCCGCGCCCCGTGGAGGGGTCGTATATGCCGTGCTTTCTGGCCGGTGTCAGCGCCGCGACGGCGTTCAGCCTGTCCCGCGCGCTGCCGCTCATCGCGCTGACCCACCAGCAGGGGCATATTGCCGCGGCGCTGTACGCGGCGGGGGATTTCACGCTGTTTGAGCGGGAGTCACTTGTATTTCATGTCTCCGGCGGCACCACCGACCTTCTTTTGTGCCATGGGGCCGAGCGTATCACGCCGCTGGGCACAAGCAGCGATCTGTACGCCGGGCAGGCTGTGGACCGGCTCGGCGTCAAGCTGGGCTTTCCGTTCCCGGCGGGCGTCTATGTCAGTGAGCAGGCCGCTTTGTGTAAAGAAAAAGTCCATCCCAAGGTCAGTGTACACGGGCTGACGTGCAGTCTGTCCGGCCTTGAGAACCAGTGCGCAAAGCTGCTGGCCGACGGGCATGACGCGCCCTATGTCTGCAAATACTGTCTGCTCTGCGTGGGCGAAACGCTTGTGCGGATGGCAAACAACGCCCTGGCCGAGCATACGGGTCTGCCCGTAGTTTTTGCGGGCGGCGTTATGAGCAGCGATCTGATCCGCACCTATGTGACGAACCGCGTGCCGAACGCACATTTTGTACCGGGAAAATTTGCCAGTGACAATGCCATTGGCATCTCGATCCTGGCGGCGAGGGAGTGTGGCGCATGGCCGACTACATCAATGTAACCAGCCTGAACCGGCTGGCAAAGCGCGTATTGGAGCAATGCGACCCGCTGAACGATCTGATCGTCTGCGGGGAAATTTCCGGCTTTACGCGGCATTACAAGAGTGGGCATCTGTATTTCACGCTCAAGGATGAGAACGCCTCCATCAAAACTGTCATGTTCCGCTCCCAGGCACAGCTTTTGAACTTCGAACCGCAGAACGGTATGCTGGTGCTCGTCTACGGACGCGCCACGATCTATGAGCGGGACGGCGCGTTCCAGCTCTACGCTGACTATATGAAGCCCTTCGGCGCGGGTGCCGCACAGATGGCGTTTGACGCGCTGTACAAAAAGCTGGAGGCCGAGGGGTTGTTTGCGCCCGAGCGCAAGCGCCCGCTGCCCGCCGTACCGAGGTGTATCGGCGTTGTCACGAGCAAGACCGGCGCAGCGTGGCAGGACGTGCAGAACGTCATTGGCCGTCGCTGGCCGATGGTAAAATTGCTGCTGGCCCCCGTCAGCGTGCAGGGCATCGAGGCTGAAAAGAGTATCGTGGACGGCATCCGCAGGCTGGACCGCGACCCGCGGCCCGACCTGATCCTGGTCACCCGCGGCGGCGGCAGCAAAGAGGATCTGTGGGTGTTCAACTCCGAGCGTATCGCCCGCGCGGCAGCCGCCTGCCGCAGACCGGTGGTCTCGGCGGTAGGGCATGAGATCGACACATCGATTCTGGACTATGTTGCCGACCTTCGCGCGCCGACACCGTCCGCCGCGGCGGAGCTCTGCGTGCCCGATCAGGGGGATGTACGGCAGAAAATATTCATTTTGCAGCAAAATATTCAAAAAAATATACAGAATCGCTGCAATCTATGCTATAATAGGTTTAACCAGCTGGCCACGGCGCAGCTTTTGCAGCGTCAGCACCAGCAGTTAGACCGCCGCGGGCAGGAGCTTGCCATTGCGCAGGCCGCTGTCCGGCAGGCCGCACAACGCCATGTGCAGGATGCCCGGCGCAGCCTGCAAAGCGCCGCTGCGGTGGCGGAATCCCTAAGCCCTTACGCGGTGCTGGCCCGCGGCTACGCGCTGCCGGAGCAAAACGGCACACCCTGCGCCGTCGAAACACTGCGTCCCGGCGAGGCCGTGACGCTGCGCGGTGCCAGAGCCGCCGCCGAATGCCGCGTGGAAGCGGTACACACTTTGGAACAAAAAACAGGGGAGTGATACCCGATGAAGCAGCCCAAATCCTTCGAGGAAGGCATGGACCGCCTGCAGGGACTTCTGATCCAGCTGCAGGATGAAGCCACACCGCTGGCTGATTCCGTTAAGCTGTACGCCGAGGCCGCCGGGCTGATCCATTACTGTAATACAGCGCTGGACAAGGCCCGGCTGCAGGTCGAGGAGATCGACGCCAGCCTTGCCCCGGATGTGGAGGTGCCCCATGACGCATGAGGAATATAAGCAGCAGCTTACCGCCTGGGCCGGTCTGACCGAAAAACGCCTGGCCGCGCTGTGCGATGAATACCTGCCGCAGCAGTCTGAGCTGGGGCAGGCTGCGCGCTACAGCCTTCTGGGCGGCGGCAAGCGGGTGCGCGCCGTGCTGACGCTGGCCGCCTGCCAGCTGGCCGGTGCTGACGCTGCCGATGCGTTGGACTATGCCTGTGCGCTGGAAATGCTGCACTGCTACTCGCTCATTCACGATGATATGCCCTGCATGGACAACGATGATTTCCGCCGCGGACGCCCGAGCTGCCACAAGCAGTTTGGCGAGGCTACGGCCCTGCTGGCCGCGGACGCACTGGTCACGGCAGCGTTTGAGGTGCTTGCCCATGCAAAGTGCTCTGCCGAGAGCCGCATTGAGGCCGTGCAGCTGCTGGCCAGAGGCGGCGGGGATCGCGGCATGCTCTACGGCCAGGAGCTGGACAAGCATTTTGAAACTGTGCGCGCCGGTGAGGCCGAGCTTTTAAACCTGCACGCCCACAAAACCGGTGCGCTCATCATTGCCGCCGTCGAGCTGGGCTGTGCCGCCGCGGGTGTGCGCCCCGACACGGACACCCGCAAGGCGCTGGTGCGCTACGCTGCCGAGCTTGGTCTGGTTTTCCAGATCGTCGATGACATTCTGGACGTCACCTCTACGACGGAGGAGCTTGGCAAGCCCGTGGGCAGCGACGCCGACAACGACAAAACCACCTTTATCACGCTGTACGGTTTACAGGGCGCACACGAGGAAGCCGAGCGCCACAATGCCGCAGCGCTGGCCGCGCTGGATGCGCTTGGCCCCGGGGCAGATTTTCTGCGCCTGATGGCAGCGGAGCTGCTGGAACGTAAGAAATAAGGATGTGATCCCATGCCACTGTTGCGCGCTGCGCTGAGTTGGAATTTTGTGCTGGCTACGGCGATCTGTGCATCGCTGCTGGCCCAGCTTATTAAGGTTCTTCTGAATCTGTTTATCTTCCACCGCTTTATTGCCGAGCGTATGTGGGGTGCGGGCGGCATGCCCAGTTCCCACTCTGCTACGGTCTGCGCCATGGTCGTTGCCACGGGGCGGTACTGCGGCGTCAATTCCCCGATCTTCGCCATTGCGGCGGTGCTGTCCATCATTGTCATGTATGACGCCATGGGCGTGCGCTACGAGACCGGCGAGCAGGCCAAGGTGCTGAACCGGATGTTCACCGAATGGATGGATCAGGGCTTTGAGCAGTTCCAGCTGCCCCACGGCAAAAAGCTGAAGGAAATGGTCGGTCATACGCCGATCGAAGTTGTGACCGGTGCGGCACTCGGCATTGTGCTGGGCTTTGCCATGCCGATGGTGTAAAAACGAGGTGCGTATATGAGCTATCCCTTGTTGGAGCGCATCAATGCGCCCGGAGAAATAAAAAATCTGCCCGCGTCCGATATGCCCGCCCTGTGTGAGGAGATCCGGCAGTTTTTGATCAAGAGCGTTTCCGAGACCGGCGGCCATCTGTCGTCGAACCTCGGCGTTGTGGAGCTGACGGTGGCCCTGCACCGCGTGCTGGACTTCCCGCAGGACAAGCTGCTGTTTGACGTCGGTCATCAGTGCTACACCCACAAGCTGCTGACCGGGCGGCGCGAGGGCTTCGCCCAGCTGCGCCGCAAAAACGGCATTTCCGGCTTTCCCAGCCCGCGGGAGAGCGATTGTGACGCCTTTATTGCCGGCCACGGCAGTGCGGCGCTGTCAACGGCCATCGGCATCGCCCGCGCCAAAAAGCTCAAGAACGAGCCGGGCAAGGTCGTGGTCATCGTTGGCGACGGTGCGTTTACCGGCGGCATGGTCTACGAGGGCATGAACAATGTCAGCAAGCTGAACAATCTGATCGTCATCCTGAACGACAACAAGATGTCGATTTCCAAAAATGTCGGCCAGATGGCGAATTATCTGACCAAGCTGCGCACCGACCCGAAGTACTCCCACGTCAAGGCCCACATGGAGACGACGCTCGAGCGCATCCCCGTGGCAGGTGAGGCGCTGGTCAGGGTCTTGCAGGGCGGCAAGCAGCTGATCCGCCGCGGCATCTACAAGTCCACGATGTTTGAGGAGATGGGCTTCCAGTATATCGGGCCCATCGACGGCCATGATGTGGGCATGCTGACCCACACGCTGACGAACCTGCGCGGCGAGCAGTATGCGCCGGTTTTCCTGCACGTCGTCACCAAAAAGGGCAGGGGCCTGAAGCCCGCCGAGGAGAACCCCGGCGAGTTCCACGCCGTATCGTCCATTGATTTGAACCATCTGACTGACCCCGAGCTGTCACCGAAGGATTCCTTCTCGTCTACGTTCGGCTGTGCGCTGGCAGATTTGGGCGACGACGAGCCGCGGCTGTGCGGCATCACCGCCGCCATGAAGTACGGCACCGGCCTGAACTTCTTCAAGCACCGCCATCCCGGGCGTTTCTTTGACGTCGGCATGGCGGAGGAACACGCCGTCACGTTTGCGGCGGGCCTGGCCAGCCAGGGGCTGCTGCCCGTGGTTGCTATCTATTCAACATTTTTCCAGCGTGCCTACGACCAGATCATCCATGATGTCAATCTGATGCAGCTGGATGTGCTGTTCGCTGTGGACCGCGCGGGACTGGTGCCCGGCGACGGTGCCACACACCAGGGCATTTACGATGTTGCGTTCTTCTCGAATGTGAACATCCCGATTTTTGCCCCCGCCAACTATGCGGAGCTGCGCTACTGGCTGACCTATCTTGTGCGCGAGGCACACGGCCCGCGGATGATCCGCTATGCCCGCGGCGGCGAAAACCCCGCACTGGCGGCGCTGCCTTGCACAGGTGCGCGCTACGATGTGCTGGACCCTGTCGATGGCGCACGTGTCGCGCTTGTCAGCTACGGTGCCGAGACTGAGGAGATCATTGCCGCCAAGGATCTGCTGGCCCAGCATGGCGTGCAGGCGGACTGCGTCAAGCTGACGCAGCTTTACCCGCTGCCGGACGGTGTGTGCGATACACTGAAGCACTACGACACGATTTTGTTTGCCGAGGATACGGTGCGCACCGGCGGCATCGGCGAGCAGCTGGGCTTTGCCATGCAGCAATGCAGCTGGCAGGGCAAATTCCTGCTGCATGCCGTGGACAACAGCCATCTGCTGCACGCCAATGTGCCCGAGCTGCGCAAGGATCAGCAGCTTGACGCCGCGGCCCTCTGCGCAGATATTTTGAACGCTTTAAAGGAGAAACAGGCATGAGCAAGATTCGCCTGGATCAATACCTGTGCCAGAACGGACTGGTACAGAGTCGTGAGCGCGCCAAGGCGCTCATCATGTCCGGCATCGTCTTTGTCAACGAGCAGAAGGTCGACAAGGCCGGTGAGATGATCGCACCCGACGCCAAGGTCGAGGTGCGCGGGCATGACATCGGCTATGTCAGCCGCGGCGGCCTCAAGCTGGAAAAGGCCATGCAGGTCTTTCCGATGCGCCCGGACGGCAAGGTCTGCATGGACATTGGCGCGTCCACGGGCGGCTTTACCGACTGTATGCTGCAAAACGGCGCGGTCAAGGTCTACGCCGTCGATGTGGGCTACGGCCAGCTGGCGTGGAGCCTGCGCACCGATGCGCGCGTCATCAATATGGAAAGAACGAACATCCGCAATGTAAAGCCTGAGGACCTGACAGAGCCGGTTGCGTTCTTCAGCGTGGACGTTTCGTTCATCTCGCTCAAGCACATCTTCCCGGTGGCAGACGCCATCTGCACGCCGGACGCTGTCGGCGTCTGCCTGGTCAAGCCGCAGTTTGAGGCTGGCCGCGAGAAGGTCGGCAAAAAGGGCGTCGTGCGCGACCCGGCTACCCACCGCGAGGTACTGAAAATGGCCGAGGGGTATGCCATGGCGAACCACTTTACCCCTGCGGGCCTGGACTTTTCGCCCATCAAGGGACCCGAGGGCAACATTGAATACCTGATGTACGTCCAGCACTGCGATACCCCGCAGCCGCTGCCGGAGGGCCTGATTGAAAAGGTCGTCGCAGCCTCCCACGATACGCTGGACAAAGCGCCCAATCTGCACTGAGAAAGGACCCTGACACAATGTCGGTTTTGCTGATTCCCAACCCGACCAAGGACATCGAGCTTGCCGTTACGCGGCAGGCTGCCGCTGTGCTGGCCGGGCTGGGCGTGCCGGTCTTGATGCCGCAGCCCTTTGCGAACGAATTTGGTTCTGCCGAGCTGACGGGTGTGCATTTTCTGCCCGAGGCAGATGCCTACCGCGCCGCCGACCAGGTCGTGACCATCGGCGGTGACGGCACGCTGCTGCGCGCCGGGCTTTCCTGCATGAAGCACGGCAAGCCCGTTCTGGGTGTCAATCTTGGCCGCACCGGCTTTCTGGCGACCTGCGAGGTCGGTGAGCTTACGGCCAAGCTCAAACGGCTGGCCGCGGGGGAATTCACCCTTGCCAACCGCCGTCTGCTCCACGCCGAAGCCCCGGCCCACGGTTGGCAGGCTGACGCCATCAATGACATTGTGGTGTTCGGTCAGACCCGGCTGCACCCGATGGATTATAAGGTGTACTGCGACGGTGCATTGGTGGGCAGCTACCGCAGTGACGGCATGATTCTGGCAACGCCGACGGGCTCCACCGCGTACTCGTTTTCGGCGGGCGGGCCGATCCTGGACGCCGCCGCGGACGTATTGGTTCTGACGCCGGTCTGTGCGCACAACGTACACGCCGCGCCGCTTGTGTTTGCGGCTGACCGCCATCTGAAAATTACCGCCGATGCCGAAAACCGCGACGGCAGCTTTGCCTGTGCGGACAGCAGCGCCCAGTGCGACCTGCTGCCGGGTGAAAGCCTGCTGGTGACCGGCTGCGGGCAGCGCCTGCGGTTGATTGCCTTCGACGACGCGGAACAGTTCCATGCGATTGAAAACAAATTGATGAGGAGATGATCCCTATGAAAAGTGCACGTCATCAGGCAATTCTTGACCTGATCGAACAGCACCCTATTGACCGGCAGGAGGACCTGCTGGCCCACCTGCGGGAGGAAGGCTTTGACGTGACGCAGGCCACGGTATCCCGCGATATTCGTGAACTGCAGCTGGTCAAAACAGCCACCGCTGATGGGCGTTACCGCTACGTGCCGGCGTCTGCGTCCGGCAAGGTAACGCATTCACCCAGCCGGTTTGAGATGATTTTCCGCGAGTCGGTGCTCAAGGTGGATTACGCCGGGCACATGGTACTGGTCAAGTGTTTTTCCGGCATGGCCAACGCTGCGTGCGAGGTGTTCGACGCCAAGCAGTGGGACAATGTCGTCGGCACGCTTTCCGGCGATGACACGTTCTTTATCTTGATGCGCAGCGAGGATGACGCAGCCGCCATCTACAAGCAGCTGCAGCAGTACACCCGCCGCGGGTAATTTTAACGACAGGGAGGAGCTGCCCCATGCTGGCAAGCCTGAAAATTGAAAATGTAGCCGTTATTGAAAAAGCCGAGGTGAATTTTACCCCCGGCTTTAACGTGCTGACAGGTGAGACCGGTGCCGGTAAATCCATCCTGATCGACTCCATCAATGCGATTTTAGGCAACCGCACCTCGCGTGAGCTGGTGCGAAGCGGCGCACAGAAGGCGTGCATCTGGGCAACGTTTGAGAGTATCCCGGCCTCCGTCAAAAAGCAGCTGGAAAAATGCGGCTACGAGGTCACCGACGACCTGCTTTTGTACCGCGAGATCAACGCCGAGGGCAAGGGCAGCTGCCGCGTCAACGGCATGCCCGCCACGGCGGCGGTGGTGCGGGACATTTCGTCGGGGCTGCTCTCCATCCACGGCCAGCACGACAGCCAGAGCCTGACAAACCCTGCACTGCATCTGGGGCTGCTGGATCAGTATGCCCAGAACCGCGATTTGTTCGCCGAGTATTACCGCCGCTACCGTGAGCTGGTCACGGTCAAGCGGCAGCTCGATGCCCTGAACGCAAGCGAATCCGACAAACAGCGCCGCATTGAGGCACTGACCGCCGAGATCGACACCATCGACGCCGCGGCCCTGCAGCCCGGCGAGGAAAAGACGCTGCAGGAGCGCAAGAACGTCATCACCCACGCCCAGAGCATTCTGGCGGGCATCACCGCCGCCCATCTGGCGCTGGCCGGTGACGAGGACGGTGAGCAGGCGGGCGCGGCAGACCTCTTGGGCGGGGCCGTTGACGGGCTGCAGAACAGTGCGCGGCTCGACGAGTCGCTGACTGCCATGTCCGAGCGGCTGAACGACCTGTACTACAGCGCGCGCGAGCTGGCCACCGACCTGGCAGACCGGCTGGACGCCTACGGCTTTGACGCCGGGGAGTTGGACCAGATCGAAACGCGGCTTGATACGATCTACCGCATCAAGCAGAAGTTCGGCATGGAGGTCGACGAGCTGCTGGCACGGCGCGAGGCCGCCGCTGCAGAGCTGGAGACATTCCAGTCGTCGGGGCAGAAGATCGCCGAACTGAAAGCGCAGATGCAGACGTTGTATGCCGCCGCCAAGGAGGCTGCCGAGAAGCTGACCCAGAGCCGCCTGAAAGGCTTTGCTGCCATGAACAAGGAGATGAAGGCGGCGCTGGAATTTCTGAACATGCCTGGCATCCGCTTTGCGCTCAAGCATACGCGGGGGCCGCTGTCCTCCCACGGGCAGGATACCGTGGAATTTTTGATTTCGACGAACCCCGGCGAGGAGCCGAAGCCGCTGGCAAAGATTGCGTCCGGCGGTGAGCTTTCCCGCATTATGCTGGCGTTCAAGAGTGCGCTGGCGGACCGCGATGCGCTGCCGACGGTCATCTACGATGAGATCGACACCGGCGTTTCCGGCCTGGCCGCGGGGCGCATCGGGCATCTGCTGCACCAGACGGCCAGGGGGCATCAGGTGCTTTGCATCACCCACACGCCGCAGGTCGCTGCGTTTGCGGACAACCAGCTGCTGATCCAGAAGAATGTCCGCAAGGACCGCACGTTCACCGAGATCCACACGCTTGACATGGATGGCCGCGTGGAGGTGCTGGCACGGATGATCTCCGGCGACAAGGTCAGCGAGTTGAGCCTGGCCAGTGCGCGGGAATTGATTGAGAAATCCAAATAGCCCTCGCGCCGGCTGCGGGCGCATTCTATATGTACCACCCCTTGACAACCCGTGTTGGATATGATACAGTATCTTTTGTTAAATGCAGTGATGGGAGCCAGTACCCGTCTGTTATGCTTCAGAGAAGCCCCGGTTGGTGCAAGGGGTCGGCAGTGCAGGCGGCGGAATACAGCCCGGAGCAGCAGGCTGAACGCGAAAGCCAGTAGGCTGTGCCGTGTGCGCACGTTACAGCGCTTGGGGTGTACGCAGCCCTTTGTCTGCCGCACCCGCGAAGGCCCGCCGCCGTGAGGGACGGGCAAACAGAGGTGGTACCGCGAACTTTCGCCCTCTGCCAAATTCACATTTGGCAGGGGCTTTTATTTTTGCCCTTGCCGCAACAAACGGAGGTAAAACTCATGACGATTTATGACGAACTGAAGGCCCGCGGCCTGATTGCCCAGGTCACTGACGAGGAGGAGATCAAGGAGGTCATCAACAACGGCAAGGCCACGTTCTACATTGGCTTTGACTGCACGGCGGACAGCCTGACTGCCGGTCACTTTATGGCCCTGACCCTGATGAAGCGCCTGCAGCAGGCCGGCAACCGCCCCATTGCCCTGATCGGCGGCGGCACGACGATGATCGGTGACCCGTCTGGCCGTACCGATATGCGCAAGATGCTGACCAAGGAGGACATCGACCACAACGCCGAGTGCTTCAAGCGTCAGATGGAGCGCTTTATTGAGTTCGGCGAGGGCAAGGCCCTGATGCTGAACAACGCCGACTGGCTGCTGAACCTGAACTACATTGAGCTGCTGCGCGAGGTCGGCCCCTGCTTCAGCGTGAACAACATGCTGCGCGCCGAGTGCTACAAGCAGCGCATGGAGAAGGGCCTGTCCTTCCTCGAGTTCAACTACATGATCATGCAGAGCTACGACTTCTACCATCTGTTCCAGAATTACGGCTGCAATATGGAGTTCGGCGGCGACGACCAGTGGAGCAACATGCTGGGCGGCACCGAACTGATCCGCCGCAAGCTGGGCAAGGATGCCTACGCCATGACCATCACGCTGCTGACCGACTCCCAGGGCAAGAAGATGGGCAAGACCGCGGGCAACGCCGTCTGGCTTGACCCCAACAAGACGAGCCCGTTCGAGTTCTACCAGTACTGGCGCAACGTCGGCGACGCGGATGTGCTCAAGTGCATCCGTATGCTGACCTTCCTGCCTCTGGAGCAGATCGACGAGATGGACCACTGGGAGGGTGAGCAGTTGAACAAGGCCAAGGAGATTCTGGCCTACGAGCTGACGAAGATGGTCCACGGTGAGGAGGAGGCCGAAAAGGCGCAGGCCACTGCCCGCGGCCTGTTCAGCGGTGCCGCCGACCACGAGAATATGCCCAGCACGAAGCTGGACGCCGAGCTTGTCAAGGACGGTGGTGTCGGCCTGCTGGCCGCCATGGTCGCCGCGGGTCTGTGCGGCTCCAACCGTGAAGCCCGCCAGCTTGTCCAGCAGGGCGGCGTCCTCGTCGACGGCGAGAAGGTCACCGACCCGAAGGCTGTTCTGACCGTTGACGCGCTGAACAAGGGCGTCGTCATCAAGAAGGGCAAGAAGGTTTATCACAAGGTTGTGCTGTAAAGCAGGGTTGCTTTACAGTAATCCCAACACATAAATACAAGGCCGCAATCCTCCCGCCCGCACCACAAACGGTGTTGGACAGGGGGATTTTTGTATGGTATACTGGAACAAATCGAAATTTATATATAAAGGAGAATATTGATGAAACTGTTTTTATGTTCGCACTTTTCAAGTGTAGGAAGTCTGATAAAGGAAGAAATTGAAAATAAGAAAGTCGCATTTATTCCAACAG
>OHBM01001582.1_pt1 | contig 16458 bp, 10 predicted proteins | sample 1577251 | NCBI WGS metagenome assembly OHBM01 (sample SAMEA3541557, study PRJEB24748) | human gut metagenome | biome: human gut; feature: human-associated habitat; material: faeces | place: China | collected 2012 | reverse complement strand
CTTCACGCCGCGAATCGGCAGCAGCCACGCATCCGCCGTTTTCGTCAGGCGCTCCGCCATGTCCGCTGTCATCTGCCCGCATAGGCTGCTTTCGCGCACTCCCCAATCTGCCTGCCGCATCAGCGCCGCCGACAATCGCGGCACGCACAGCCCGGTCAGCATCTCCGCCATCGGGCGCTGTGCCCAGTTTTTCCGGCGGTGGTGCAGTTCCCAGCGGAACTCGCCCGCATCCGCGAAACCCATGCCCTTCACCAGCGACACGCGAAGCACCCGCCCGTCCTTTGCATACCGTGCGCACTGCATCACGCACACGCCGCTGACGCCGTAATCCGCGAACAACAGCTCGCCGTCCTCCTCATGCAGGACGCTTTTCCGGTCGATAACCGCCACCTGCGCCTTGACGCGGATGCCGCTCAGCCCCTTGATTGGCGTGCTATCTGTGATGATTTGCGTCAGCGCGGGCGCGAAAGTCGTCGCGGGGCAGCCGAGATTCGTCAGCAGACGCAGGGCGCTGCCGTCGCTGCCGAGCTTGGGCTGGGCGCATCCGCCGCCGCTGATGATAACGCGGTTCGCCCGAAATTGCTGTCCATCCGCCGAGAGCGCCGTCCAGCCATCATTTTCACGTTGCAGTGCCGTGATGGACACGCCCGTCACCACCCGCACATGCAAGGCAGTCAATTGCAGGCGGAGCGCATCCAGCACACTTGAAGCCTGCGAACTGACGGGGTACACGCGCCCCGCCTCTTCCTGCCGAAGCCGCAGTCCAAGATGCTCCCAGAAGGCTTTCTGTTCCTCTGCGCCGCAGCAAGACAGCACAGCCGCCGCGAACGCCGCATTTCCCGGATAGCGCGGCGCACCCGTGTTCATCAGGTTACAGCGGCCGTTGCCCGTCGCGAGGATTTTTTTGCCAACGCGATCCATTTTTTCCGCCACCGTGACCGTATCGCCGCCTTCCGCCGCCGCAATCGCCGCCGCCAATCCCGCTGCACCGCCGCCGATGACCAAAACGCTTCCCATAATCTGTGTTTCCTCCGCTTCTTTCCTGTATGCCGCGCTGCCTGATGACATAGGCTATCCGTGTCATAGGAGGCGATAACTTTGACGCAGCAAGGCAAAAAGGCCACTTGGCGTTCACTCGTCGCGCTGGAAGCCGCCACGCTTGGCGCAGGGGCGCTCGTCGGCTTTCTCACCCGCGACGGCATGGACTTCTTCCACGCTCTGAACAAACCCGGCTTTGCGCCGCCGGGCTGGCTCTTCCCCATCGTTTGGAGCATCCTCTATGCGTTGATGGCGTACTGCATGTGGCTCGTCCTGCGCGCGCAGGGGCGTGACCGTTTCCTGCTGCTGGGGCTGTATATCGCCCAGTTAGCCGTCAACCTGATGTGGCCCGTGCTGTTCTTTATCCTGAAAGCGCTTGGGCTTTCCTTCTTCTGGCTGATTCTGCTGCTCTGCCTGGTTTTCATCATGGCGGTGCAGTTCGGGCGGCAGAAGCCCCTTGCCGGATGGCTGCTCGTGCCGTACCTGCTGTGGGTGACGTTCGCGGGCGTGCTGAATTTCGCCGTCGCCCGCCTGAACCCCTGATGCACGCTCCATGGCGTAAATCTTCCGCAGCGGCGCAGTCAGTGTGCCGTCCGGCTCGTAAATCATCAGCGGCGGTTCAGGGTGCAGCATCGGGCGCGCATCCTTGAGCGCCTCAATCATCACCAGATTCGCCGCCTTTTGCGCCGAGGGGTAAATCAGCTGAAACCGCTTCGGCGCAAGCCCGGCTTTCTCCATGTCCTTCATCACTTCCAGCATCCGCGCTGCCGGGTAGATGACCGCCATCCGCCCCTTGCCGCGCAGCAGCTGATACGCCATCTTGAACCACGCCGTCAGCCCGCTTTTCTGCTGATGGCGCGCCAAGGACAGCGTCTGTGCCGGATTCGGCAGTGTCGTGCCATGATGCCCATACGGCGGATTGCACACAATTACGTCGATGCTTCCGGGCGCAAGCACCTCGTCGGCACTCTCCACCGGCAGAGCGTGGATGCGGATGATATGTTCCAGCCCGTTGAGCAGCACGCTCCGCCGCGCCATATCCGCCATATCCGGCTGAATTTCAAACGCATCGACGCTTTTCGCGCGCCCCATGCCTGCCAGCAGCAGCGGCAGGATACCCGTCCCCGTGCCAAAATCAGCACAGCGGTCGCGGCTTTCCGCCCGCACGAAGCTCGACAGCAGCACGGCATCCATGCCGAAGCGGAAACCCTGCTCCTTTTGCAGGATGCGCAGCCCCGCCTGCTGCAATTCGTCCACCCGTTCGCCGGGCAGGGTGGTCAGTTTTCCGGCGCAATCAGCGTCAATCGGCTTGTCAGACAATAGCCTTCCTCCCCTTCTTCTGTCCGCACACGACACCAGATTTCGCCCTTTTCCAGCACGGTCAGCACCAAATCCGCTTCGACTTTCGCCGTTTCGGGCGCATCAGCGCTGCACCACTGGTAGAGCGTTTCTGCTTGGCGGATGCTCGCTGTCCACCCAGTCACTTTTTCCAGCGTCACGTCCAGAATCGGCGTATCGCTGATGACGACCGCACCGGGCGCGCTGTCGCTCAAATACTGCGACGCGCAGTAGCCCTCTTTGCCGCCGTAGCGGATGTAACTCCAGCCGTTTTCCTGCGAAATGAATGTCACCAGTGCGCCGCGCGGAAGCCACTGCACAATCGCCGCGCCCGTATTGGGCGACTGCCGCATCGCCAGCGAATCCGACTTTGTGCTGACGTATTTCTGCCCCAGCGGCGCGTCCGGCTGCTCGCAGGAGAGCGCATCCGCCGTGAAATAGCCCGTCATCTGCCCGACCGCGGCATAGCACCAATCGCCGCTCTGTGTAAGCACCGTCACCTGCGTTCCTCGCGGGATTGTCGCCAGCACTGCCGCATCCACAGCCATCGTCTGACGAAGCGGCGCATTGTCCGCGCTCACCCACGCAACGTAGCTGCCAGCTGACACGTCCTCCTCCACCTTCGCAGGCGGTTCGGACGCAGCTGGGACAGGCGTTGGCGCTTCGCTTGGTTCGGGGGATGCCGTCGGTTCGGGCGTTGCGCCCGGTGTGGGCGTCCCACTCGGTGTGGGTGTCCCACTCGGCACATCAAAGCGCAGGTACTGCGTCATGACGTACCCGGTCAGGCTGCCCCAGCGAACGGCACACCACGTTTCGCCGTATGCCGTGACGATGATGCTCGTTCCCTTCGGGATTTCCGCCAGCACGGGGTATTCTGTGCCCGCACCCTGCCGGAGGTTGAGCGTCGAGGCGGTGGAATTGACAATCGCGGTCTGTTCGCCGCTTGTCGTCGGCACAGGCGTCAATTCGATGCCGACAGCGCTGAAATCAAGGCTGCTTGCCAGCACATAGCCGTCAATGCCGCCCGCCGTCACGCGGCACCAGCTGCCGTCGCTGCTCTGCACGGCAATTTGAACGCCCTGCGGCAAGTTCATCAGCACCACCGCAGCAGTAGACGGGGTCGCCCGAAGCGCTGTCGCCGTCCTGACCATCGCAGAACGCCCAGTCTGGCTCGTTTTGCCCGGATAAGTATCGCTGAACGTGAGATACTCCGCCGCGCAGTAGCCTGTTTTCGCGCCATACTGTATGCTCGCCCAGCCGTTCTCCACCGCGAACACGCACAGCACCGCGCCGCCGGGGATGGTGGACTGCACCGCCGCATCGTAGCTGCCGGACGCGCGCAGATTCAGCGAATTCGTGCCTGTCACGGTCGCCCAGCGGGTGATGGGTGTCGGGTTTTCGTCGCTCTGCGTCGGCGGCGTGCCGGTAAACGTCAGGTTTTCCGTGCGGACGTAGCCGACAATCCGCCCGAAGCGGATGAGCGTCCAGTTTTCGCCCTTTGCCAGCACAGTCACGGCTGTTCCGGCGGGCAGCGTCGTCAACAGTGTGCCGTTGTCTGAGGCGGTCAGGCGCACGTTCAGGACATCCTCCACATTCACCAGCGTCACCATGGCTTGATTAGGCGCGGCAGGCGAAATCGTCGCGGGGGCTTCAGTCGCCGTCACGGGCGCGTCGCCCACGGGCGGCAGAATCGTGTGCGTGAAGGTGTACTGCATTCGCACGCAGTTCTCGTAGTAGAAGCCGAGAATCTGGTCGTATGTATATCCTAAATTCGCCATCTGCTGCGCCCCGCGCTGGCTCATGCCGATGCCGTGTCCGTAGCGCCTGACGGTCAGCACGAACGTCTCCCCATCTGCCTTGACCGACCAGAGTTCGTTTTTCGTCGTGTTAATGGACAGATTGAGTGCGCTTTCCAGCTCGCTGAAAATGTCGAACGTCAGCGTCAGTCGGCGTGTTTCGCCATTCACAAGCGCCGTCACGTCAAAATCCAGCTTCGTATATAAGCGGCTGGGTGCGGCGTACTTCGGCGTGTGCGGCGTAACGGCCTCGATGCGCAGAATCGTCGCATTCGGCGCTTTCGCCTGCAACAGGCGCGTCAGGCTTTGATTCTGGCTCGCGTGGGCAAATGCAGCGTAAATCGTCATCTTGCGCGTGCTGCTGTACGGGTTCATGCGGTCGAACGGGTCGTCCTTAACCGTCAGGTAATTCACGCCGGATGAGCCCCACGCGTTGCGGGCGGATTCGGTCTGTCCGCCGTTGGACGCGGTGTAGTACGTCCCGGTCAGCTTGCCGTCGTTCATGGCGACAATGCCGCGCGTTGCGTCCACCGCCTCCGCCGCCCGGTCGCGCTCCGCCGGACTGCCGTTGTACACTTGGTCGGCGGTCGTGTCCACAACGTCGTAGACCTTCGATGCGTTCGCATTCATGGCGCGCAGGGTGTACGTCCGCGCCGCAACCGCCTGTGCTTTCAAGGCTTCCAATGCCGAGGAAGCCCCCATTTCATACGGCACGACGCCATAGAGGTACGATTCGATGTACACATTCGCCACGACGTACAACCGGTACGTCCCGCTTTCCAGCTTCGACACAAGGTGCAGGTCACCGGGGTAGACATTCTGCGGTCTTCTTGCCTGTGCAATGCGGAATCCGCCGTCCGTCTGCCGCCGCCTGAGCGCCATCTCCCGCCCCATGCTGACCGTCTCGCTGCCCCGCGTCAGGCGGATTTCGCCCGTCGCGCTGCTGTGGCTGATGCTGACTTTCTCGCCATTCGCCAGCGCCATCGTCTGCCCGCCGCTGACCGCCATTGCGCCGACCGCCGTCACCGTGAGCGACGCGGGATTGCTGCCAATGGACAGCAGGCGCACACGCACCATGCCGTTGCGCGTGGCAGCGCTCCGCTCCAGCGGCGCGGACTGTACGGCAACATCCGCCGTGTCCTCGGCGAATGATGTGGGCATTGCGGAGAGCATCAGGAAAAGCATCAGAAGCAGGCACAGCGCCCGTCGAAATCGGAATTGCACGGGAAAATCCTCCTTGTGGTGGTACTTCTCCTCCATTGTAGCAGAAAGCGCCCGGCGTGTCATGCAGATTGTAACAAACCGCGCTGGAAATTTCCGTCACGCACAAAAAGGCAGGCGCTCCGACCTGTTGGGTTCAGGTCAGAACGCCTGTCGGATGATGCGGATTATTCCTGCGTTTCCGTTTTCTTCGCGCGCGGCTTGCGGGCGGGTTTGTCTGCCTTTGCCGCTTCCTTCGCCGCCTTGTCCGCCTCGATTTCCGCCTTCGTGCGGCGCTTGCGGGCAGGCTTTGCAGGCGCTTCAACAGCTTTCGCGGCTTCCTTGGCTGCCTTCTCCGCTTCCTTCGCCGCCTTGTCCGCCGCAATCTGCTCCTTCGTGCGGCGGACGCGCTTGGGCTTCACGGGCGCTTCAGGTTCTTCCTTCTCATACGGATACGGAACGACCACTGGGTTCGCCTCCGCGTCGTCATCAGAAGATGCCTTCTCCTGATTCGATGCGGAGTCATGGTCGAAACGCCCGCTCACCAAGCCTTCGTACAGTTCCATATATTTCTTAGAGGAGTTCGTCCAGCTGTAATCGCCAGTCATGCCGCGCTGCTGGAGCGTGTGCCACACGTCCTTGTGGTTCTCGTAGTAATCGATGGCGCGGTTGATGACATTGAGCATGTCATTGGCGTTGTAGTTGAAGAACGTGAAGCCATTGCCGTCGCCGGTGTACTCGTTGTAGGACAGCACCGTGTCGCGCAGACCGCCCGTTTCGCGGACAATCGGCACTGTGCCGTAGCGCAGGGCAATCAGCTGGCTCAAGCCGCACGGCTCGAACTGGCTGGGCATAAGGAACATGTCGCAGCCCGCGTAGATTTGATGCGCCAGCGCGTGGTCCATCGCAAACCGCGCCGCGACCTTGCCCTTGAACTCGCCCTCTGCCCACGAGAACAGATTGACATAGCGGCTCTCGCCCATGCCCAGCACAACCAGCTGCACGTTCTCGCTCATCAGGTCGCCGATGATGTAGTCCACAAGGTCAAGCCCCTTCTGGCTGCTCAGGCGGCCGACCATGCCGATAATCGGCACATTCGGGTCAACGGTCAGACCGAGCTTCTCCTGCAGTTCCGCCTTGCACTTTGCCTTGCCGGACAGATCATCCGCGGTATATTCCGCCGGAATGCGCGCGTCCGTCGCGGGATTGTAGTCCGCCATGTCGATGCCATTGAGCACGCCGAACACTTCATGCTTGCGCGCGCGGAGCAGACCATCCAGCCGCTCGCCGTAGTACGCCGTCTGAATTTCCTCGGCATAAGACGGGCTGACGGTGGTGATGATGTCGGAATACACCAGCGCAGCCTTCATGAAGTTCGCGCAGCCGTAGCATTCCAGCTTGTCGTCCGTCCACAGGCTGTCGCCCAGACCCAGCACGTCCTGCACTTCGCGGATGCCGAACACGCCCTGATACTGCAGATTGTGGATGGTGAACATGGTCTTGATGTTCGCGAAGAACGGCAGGTGCGCATACTGAATTTTCAGCAGTGCGGGCACCATGCCGGACTGCCAGTCATGCGCGTGAATCACGTCGGGCTGGAAGTCCAGCAGCGGCAGGGCGTTCAGCGCCGCGCGGCAGAAGAAACCGAAGCGTTCGTACTCGTCGCCGCCCATGCCATAGATATACGGACGACCGAAATAGAACTTGTTATCCACAAAGTAGAACTTCACGCCGTCCTTTTCCAGCAGCTCAATGCCGCAGTACTGACGGCGCCAGCCCAGCGCGACCTCAAAGTCGGTCACATGGGTCATCTGGTCAACATACTGCTTCGGCACCGCCGCATACAGGGGCAGCATCACGCGCACGTCGTGACCCTGCTTCGCCAGAACGGGCGCCAGCGCGCCGACAACATCCGCCAGACCGCCGGTCTTAATAAACGGGACGCACTCGCTCGCCGTAAAGAGAATCTTCATCGTTTCTATCCTCCATCAGAAATATTTCCTGCCGGGGGCAAGGGAAAAGCAATCAGGGAAATTCAGCGAATTAAGCTCAGATACGATTTTCAGATGAGAATGAGCCAAGATGCGAAGCGAATTTTTTCTTTCCTGCTAACGGGAGTGAAACGCAGCGTAGCAGCGCTACGCTAAGTGGAACGACCGGACGCAGGAAGGAAAAAGGCGCGAGCAGATGGCTCAGGCGAATCTGAAAAGCGTATCCAAAAAACCGCACCAACAGTATAGCACATATTGGCGCGGTTTGCAAATCCGAACCGCGTCAATTCGATTTAGGCGATTCGTAGATTAAATGACGACATTCTTCGCGATAACAATCGGGTACGCCGCCGGGCCGATGAGCCGCGCGCTGCGCTTGATGACCGTCTGCTTGTCCAGAATGCAGTTTTCGATGGAAGCGTCGTTGTGCACCTGGCCATCCTGCATGATGATGCAGTTCTTCACATGCGCACCGGGGGCAATGCGCACGCCGCGCGCCAGCACAGAGTTCTCCACCGTGCCTTCGATAATGCATCCATCCGCCACCAGCGAGTTGACGACGGTCACATTGTCGCCATAGCGGGCGGGCATCTCGTCGCGAACCTTGGTGTACACAGGCAGCTCCGCCGTGAACAGACGATGGCGAATCTGGGTATCCAGCATATCCATATTGAACTTGAAGTAGCTCTGCACGGAGTCCATGCGCCAGCACAGACCAGTGTACGCCCACGCATTCACGCGCGCCGTGCCTTCCGTCACCAGACGGAGCAGCACATCACGGTTGAAGTCATGATAGCCGTGCGCCACGCCCTTGTCCACCAGCGTGCGCAGCAGCTCACGCTTCATCACGACGACCTCCATGCTCGTCAGCGGCAGGTTCGGATGCGTCGGATCAACTTCCATGTCCGTCACCGTGCCGCTTTCGTCCACCGCCAGATAGCAGCCCAGTTCGTCGCGCTGCATGTTCGGATCAGCGGTGTACATGATGGTGATGTCCGCGCCACTGTTCTGATGATACGCCACAAACTCCGCGATATTCGCGTTGTAGATGATGTTGGAGTTGCTCAGCACCAGATATTCCTGCTTGGAGCGGGAGAGATAGTTGGTGTTGGAGCGCAGCGCATCCAGCATACCAGAGTACACGCCAACATTTTCGCGCGTCAGGAACGGCGGCAGCACCTTGAGACCGTCATTCTTCCCGTGCAGATCCCACTCCTTGCCGGAGCCGATGTGATCCATCAGGGAGTGATAATTCTTCTGCATGATGACGCCGACGTTCTTGATGCCGCCATTGACCATCGAGGACAGCAGGAAGTCAATGACGCGGTAGCGGCCGCCCACAGGCAGCGCTGCGATGGCGCGGGTCAGGGTCAGCTCGCGCAGATTGGCGTCATTTTCGCCGGTGTAGATAACACCCATTACGTTTTTCATTTTCTTACATCCTTTCCGCTGCTGTGATTATCAGAATTTGGTGTTTTCGTCCACCTGCTGACCCGCGGTCACGCTGACACCGGCGGGAAGGGTGACGCCCTGACCGACGACGGCGATATTGCCCGTCTCTTCGCCGACCATGCAGCCCGCACCGATCACGGCGTTCTCCGCCACAATCGCCCGACGGACAACCGCGCCGCGCTTGATGACCGCATAGGGCATGACAACCGAGTCAATGACGCTTGCACCCTCTTCAATGGTCACGCCTGCGAAAATCACGGAGTGCTGCACAGAGCCGTAGACTTCCGAGCCTTCCGTAACCAGCGAATCGCTCACGACAGCGCCCTTGGCGATGTAGTGCGGCGCAAGGCCCGGATTCTTGGCATAGATGCGCCACTTCTTGTCATGCAGGTCAATCGGCATGGGCACGCTGAGCAAGTCCATGTTCGCTTCCCACAGGGACTCAATCGTGCCAACGTCCTTCCAGTAGCCCTCGAAGTTGTATGCCACCATGACCTGCTTGTCGTTCAGCATCGCGGGGATGATGTTCTTGCCGAAGTCATTGGCGGATGTCTTGTCTGCCTCGTCCGCGGTCAGGTACGCGCGGAGCTTCGCCCACGAGAAGATGTAAATGCCCATGGACGCCTTGTTGGACTTGGGCTGCTTGGGCTTTTCTTCAAATTCAACAATGTTGTCGTCCGCGTCCGTATTCATGATGCCGAAGCGGCTCGCTTCTTCCCACGGCACAGGGCGCACAGCAATCGTCGCATCCGCGCCTTTGCGGATGTGGTACTGCAGCATGGCGTTGTAGTCCATCTTATAAATATGGTCGCCGGAAAGAATCAGGACGTAATCCGGGTCATACTGCTCGATAAACGCCATATTCTGATAGATGGCGTTTGCCGTGCCGCGATACCAGTCGCCCGTCTTGCCCGTCTGATAGGGCGGCAGGACGAACACGCCGCCGGTGGACAAGTCCAAATCCCACGGTGCGCCGGAGCCGATATAGGAATTCAGTTCCAGCGGCATATACTGCGTCAGCACGCCCACGGTGTCAATGCCGCTATTGGTGCAGTTGGACAGCGGGAAGTCAATGATGCGGTACTTGCCGCCGTAGGGAACAGCCGGCTTTGCCACCTTCTTAGTCAGGACACCCAGACGGCTGCCCTGTCCGCCTGCCAGCAGCATGGCAACACAGGTCTTCTTTTTCATGATGAGAACACGCTCCTTCATCCTTGTTTCTTGCGAAGCGCACCGACCGTGCAGGATTCGCGCCGCCCTCGGTGCATCAGGTGGCACGGTGATGTATGTGAAACAGCGCTTTCGCTCCTCCCCTGATTGCGGCGAGCGCCGATTCAGCCGATGGAAATGGAATTGGCTTTGCCGGCGGACTTTTCCGGCAGGGGCTGCGGTTTCTTTGCCGTTTGGGATGCTTTCTTTGGCGGCACATCCGCGATTTCCGGGATAACGCGCGCTTTCTTCGCCTTCTCCGGCAGCGGGTCGCGCTGGTAGGTGAAGTACACCGTCGCAAGCGGCGGCACGCAGATATCGCAGCTGTATTGGAAATCCTGCAGCTGCTCTTCTTCCGTGCGAATCGCCCAGTTGTTGTACTGATTCGAGCCGCCGTATTCCTTGCGGTCGGTGTTGAAGCACTCCGTCAGCGTACCCATCTGCGGCAGCCCGATGCGGTACTGCGGATGGAACACAGGCGTGAAGTTCGTCACGCACAGGAGCGAGTTGCCCCGCTTATCCGTGCGCAGGAACGCAACGATGGAGTTATCGCTGTCGTTCGCCTGAATCCACTGGAAGCCGTCCCAGCTGTCATCAATCTGGTAGAGCGCGGGCGTCGTGCGGTAGATTTCGTTCAGGCGCTTGCAGCACTGCTGCACCTGCGGATGATTCTCGTACAGCAGCAGGAACCAGTCCAGCTGGTCGTCGTACTTCCACTCGATGAAGTGCCCAAACTCGCCGCCCATGAACAGCAGCTTCTTGCCCGGATGCGCCATCGTGTAGCCATACAGCGCGCGAAGTCCCGCGAATTTCTTCCACAAGTCGCCCGGCTGCTTGTCCAGCATCGAGTGCTTGCCGTGCACCACCTCGTCGTGGCTGAACGGCAGGATGTAGTTCTCCGAGAAGGCGTACATCAGCGAGAACGTCAGCTTGTCGTGGTGATACTTGCGGTAGACCGGGTCGAGCTTGATATACGCCAGCATATCATTCATCCAGCCCATGTTCCACTTGAACCCGAAGCCCAGCCCGCCCAGATAAATCGGGCGCGTGACCATCGGATAGGCGCTGGATTCCTCCGCCACCATCATCACACCGGGGAAATCGCGGTAGACGGTTTCGTTCATCCGCCGCAGGAAGGCAATCGCATCAAGATTCTCGTGCCCGCCGTACTTGTTGGGCAGCCATTGCCCCGGCTCACGGCAGAAGTCGTACATCAGCATGGACGTGACCGCATCCACACGCAGCCCGTCGGCGTGATACCACTCCAGCCAGAAGCAGGCGTTGGAGAGCATGAACGAGTTGACCTCGCCGCGCGCATAGTCGAACATGTGCGTCCCCCACTGTGGCATATCGCCGCGCCGGGGATCGGGATGCTCATAGCAGGGCGTACCGTCGAAGCGGCGCAGTCCCATTGCGTCACGCGGGAAATGCGCGGGAACCCAGTCCAGCAGCACGCCGATGCCCGCCTGATGCAGCGCGTCAATGAGCGCCATCAGTTCCTTCGGTTCGCCGAAGCGCGCCGTCGCCGCATAGTAGCCGGACACCTGATAGCCCCACGACATATCCAGCGGATGCTCCATCACCGGCATGAACTCCACATGCGTGTAGCCCATTTCTTTGAGGTACGGCACGAGTTGTTCGGCAATTTCCGTGTACGTCAGGAACGTGCCATCCTTGTGCCGCCGCCACGAGCCAAGGTGCATCTCGTAGATGTTCACCGGACTGTGGTACGGGTCGTAGGATTTGCGTGCCTCCATCCAGTCCGCGTCGCCCCAGCGGTAGCCGCTCAGGTCGTAAATACGGCTGGCAGTGTCGGGGCGCATCTGCATGGCGAACCCATAGGGGTCAGCCTTGTCCTGCCACGTCCCGTCCTGCGCCTGAATGCAATATTTGTAGGTTGTCAGTTTCTTTGCAGCGTCGGGATAATCATAGCGTTTCGGGTCACTCTTCACGTCGAAGGTTTCCGCGGGCAGCCGCACTTCCCATGTACCGTCGTAGACCTTCTGCATGGGCGTTTTTTCCCTGTCCCACTGGTTGAATTCGCCAATGAGAGAAACTGCCCGCGCGTTCGGCGCCCAGACAGCGAAATGCCACATTTCCTGTCCGTCCTGCGTCACCGGGTGCGCGCCGAGCATCTCATAGGCTCTGCGGTTCGTTCCCTGATGGAACTGGTCCCGCACCGCGGCGGTCGGGCCGTTGTAGCGCATAGTTACACCTGCCTTTGCTTGCGTTGCGTTCCTCCGCCTGCAATCACGGAGAGCCGCGTTTGCTTTCTTCACTCTTTTCACTTACTATTGAATCACTTTTATGCATTTTCGTCAAGTCATATTCAGCATTTTCTCCTGCATTTTTTGTGATTTTCGGAAAGTGCGTTCATTTTGACCGTAGACGATGCGGTAAGTATTTCGCCATTGCCGACATAAATTCCTGCTCATGCACGAAATTTTCCGCGCATAAACTGGTTTTGCGCCGTCGGAGCGAAAACTGTTTCCCCCGTGCGGCGATTTGTGCAATCCGAACATTTCCCGAAATTTCTGCGAAAAGGTCGTGTGCCCATGAAACAAAAACAGCTGTTGTCGTTTCTTGTGTGTATCCTGATGCTTTCTTCCTGTGCCGCGCCGACCGATTCCGCGCTTGACAGCGGCTTAACACTTCGGGTCTACTTCGCCGATGCGGAGGAAATCCGCCTGCTGCCGCTGGAAGACTACGTTTTCGGCGCATTGGCGGCAGAGATGCCCGCGAATTACGCGCCGGAAGCGCTCAAATGCCAAGCAGTTGCCGCCCGTACGCGTGCCGTCGCGCAGAGCCGCGCGTTCGGCGGAAACGGGTGCGTCCGCCACCCGGACTGCGATATCTGCACGGACAGCGCGTGCTGTCAGGCGTACCAGACGGATGCGCAGCTGCAAGCCCGCTGGGGCAGCGAGTACGTCGTCCTCCGCGCGCGCATTGACCGCGCGGTCCGCGCAACAGACGGCTTGCTGCTCACCAGCGGCGGCTTGCCCATCGAAGTGCTGTACCACGCCTGTTCCGGCGGAAAGACTGAAGATGCCGCTGCCGTGTTCGCGTCCGCCAAGCCGTATCTGGTCAGCGTAGACAGTCCCGGCGAAGAGGGATACGCCGGATTCCGCGCTGACACGTCCTTCACCTGCGAGGAAGCGGCAGATCTGCTTCTGCGCGCTTTTCCCGGCTGCAGCGTGACAGCGGACACGCTGCCCAGCGCGATTCGTCTGCAATCCACGACTGCTTCCGGGCGCGTCGCGACGCTGCTGGTTGGCAGTCAAACTGTCCGCGGCGCTGATTTCCGCAAAGCGCTCTCCTTGCGAAGCACCTACTTCACTTGGGAGGCGGATGGCGACCGCATCGTTTTCCACACCGTCGGATACGGGCACGGCGTCGGCTTGTCGCAGGCAGGCGCACAGGCGATGGCGGCGGACGGCGCGGATTTCGCGGAGATTTTGGCGCACTACTACCCCGGCACGCAGCTGACGCGGATGGATAAAGCAGGTTTTTCCGGCTCATAATAGGAGAAAACGCCCCATTCGGCATGGTTGAGGTGATTTTCTCATGGCTGACCGTCACTTTCGTTCTCTTTTCCGCGCGCTGCATCTGCGCCGGGAGCAGTGGACTTTTCTGCTGATGGCGCTGTTGTGCGTCTCGGTGATTGTCGGCACGGCGCTGTGGACGCGGCAGGCGGAATTCGCACGTGCTTGCAGCAATCAGACAGGCAAGTCAGGAGTACAATGAATATTCTTGACAGTGCGCAGACCGCCACGCCTGCGCCGACGACCGCCCCTACTATCCGCAGCGTTACCATGCCGCTCGAAAGCATGACGCTGCTGCGTCCCTTCGACAACACGCGGATGCGGCAAAGCAGCGCCACGGGCTTGTGGGCGCTGCACGATGCGGCGGATTACGCCGGGGCGGAGGGTGCGAAAGTCAGCGCCATGGCGGACGGCACCGTCATCAATTGCGCGGACAGCGGTGTTTTCGGCGCGTATGCGGAAATCGACCACGGCGGCGTCATCGTGCGCTATGCGAACCTGTCGATGCTCTACGCGATTCGCGCGGGCGATCCGGTTCGCGCCGGGCAGACGATTGGCTTCATCGGGCGCACGATGCCGGAGGAACGTGATCTGCCTGCACACCTGCACCTGCGGATTGTCGTCGGCGATACGGCGGTTGACCCCGAAAAAGTGCTGCAAAGCGGCGTTTTTCCTGACCCGTAAAAAAAGACGCACATGGGTGTTGCATTTTCATCGAAATCAGCGTATAATACAACAGGTTGAACTTGTATTATAACGTCTTATTTGACTCGGAAGGAGCGATTCCCTATGTGCGGTATCGTTGGCTATATTGGCGCGCAGCAGGCGCAGGACATTTTATTGGACGGACTTTCCCGATTGGAGTACCGCGGCTATGACAGCGCGGGCATTGCGGTCATGGACGGCGGCGTCATTCGGCTAAGCAAGGCGAAGGGACGGCTGGCGAACCTTGCCGCGCGGGTGGCATCGAATCCTCTGCCCGGCACCATCGGCATCGGTCACACGCGCTGGGCAACCCACGGCGAACCAAACGACATCAACGCCCATCCGCACACGGACATGAAAGGGCATATCGCCGTCGTCCACAACGGCATCATCGAGAACTACGAGGAGCTGCGCGCTCAGCTGAAGGCGAAGGGCTGCGTGTTCGTATCCGAAACAGACACGGAGGTAATCGCCCATCTGCTGCATACGCTTTACGACGGCGACATGCTCTCGACCATTCTGCACGCGCAGACGATGCTCGAAGGCAGCTACGCATTGTGCGTCCTGAACGCCGAAGCGCCGGATACGCTCTACTGCACGCGCAAGGATTCTCCGCTTGTCGTCGGGCTGTCCGACGGCGCACAGTACGTCGGCAGCGACATTCCAGCGCTGATTCGCCACACGCGGACGGTGGAGCTGCTCGATGAACGTGAAGTCGCCGTGCTGACCCGGAGCGGCGTACGCGTATACGACCATTTCGGCAACGAGCGCGCGCTCAAGCCCATTCACGTTGATTGGGACGTGGAAGCAGCAGAAAAAGGCGGCTATGCGCACTTCATGCTCAAAGAGATTCATGAAGAGCCCGCCGCACTGAAAAAGACGTTTTCCGCCCATGTGGACGCAGAAAAAATGGCGATTCGCCCCGGCGCGTTCCCGATTTCGGCGGAAGAAGCGAATTCCCTGCGCACGCTGACGATTGTCGCCTGCGGCACAGCGTACCACGCGGGCGTTGTCGGCAAATATGTAATCGAGAAACTGGCGCGGCTGCCCGTGGTGGTGGATGTAGCATCCGAGTTCCGCTATCGCAACCCGATTCTGGGCGCAGGCGACTGCTTCCTTGCCATTTCGCAGAGCGGCGAAACGGCGGACACGTTGGCCGCCATGCGCGAGGCGGAGCGGCTGGGCGCGAAAGTGATGGCGCTGACGAACGTCGTCGGCTCGTCGATTGCCCGCACCGCTGGGGATTGCGTCATGTACACCTACGCGGGGCCGGAAATCGCCGTCGCAAGCACAAAAGCATACATCACGCAAGTGGAAATGATGGTGCTGCTGGCGATTGATCTCGGCGTGAAGCGCGGACATCTAACGGAAAGCGTAGCATCGGAGCTTCTGCGGCAGATGGCGGACATTCCCGCACTGGCGGAGCAGGTGATGGCGCTCGAACCCGCGGTGCAGCGCTTCTCCAGCCTGTACCACGACCGGCAGCATGTATTCTACATCGGGCGCGGGCTGGACAACGCGCTGGCAATGGAAGCGTCGCTGAAGCTGAAGGAAGTCAGCTACATCATGTCCGAAGCGTATGCGGCGGGCGAACTGAAGCACGGCACAATCGCGCTGATTGAGCAGGGCACGCTGGTTTGCGCGCTGCTGACGCAGGAGCATCTGGCAGACAAAACGCTCTCGAACGTGCGCGAGAGTATCTTCTCCTTTTTCGTGTTTTAAACCATCACCCGATTTGTATAAGTGCATTCCCAAATCGCTTATGGTGTTAATATTTAGGCCTCTAAAATGGCCTAATTTGAAACTTCTTAGAATTCCTACATACATGTGGGTTTTTGTGCCTGCATAATACCGTTCAGCCAGTAAATTCTCGTCGACTATACTGATTCGACTTACTGTTCTGCTACAGCTTTTAGTCTGATTTTCAACTTGATGAGACTCTTTCTTTGCATCAGATTCGTTCTGATTCTCTTTTTTTTAAATCTTTCATATTATATAAATTTTAATTATGGATTTAACTGATATTTACAGTTAAAAATGTCGCAAAAGTAGAAAATAAAATTCAGATATGATAATAGGGGGAAGAAAAGCGAAAACAATGTGATTTTTATTGGACTTAAATGGCTGTAAATTAGATTGGTAACTCCGTTTTTGAAGGTGTTTAAAAAAACGTTCGTTTAATGGACG
>OHBM01001572.1_pt1 | contig 16523 bp, 20 predicted proteins | sample 1577251 | NCBI WGS metagenome assembly OHBM01 (sample SAMEA3541557, study PRJEB24748) | human gut metagenome | biome: human gut; feature: human-associated habitat; material: faeces | place: China | collected 2012 | reverse complement strand
CTGTTATGGTTATGACGGCGAGATTTATACACTTACTCCGGGCAAACAACCCCAAAAGGTAAATATAAGTATCCTGGCAGACAAGAATGACAAAGATATTATCCGCCAAATCAAATCCAACGGGGCTACCGACATCGCTGTATCTCCCAAAGGAAAAGAGGTCGCATTCATTATGCGCGGTGATGTTTACGTAACCTCCATTGACTACAAAACAACCAAACAAATCACCAACACACCCGATCAGGAACGTAACATCAGTTTCGCTCCCGACGGACGCACACTCGTCTATTCTTCAGAACGCGATGGATTGTGGCAGCTTTACACTTCCACCATCGTACGCAAAGAGGAGAAACAATTCACCTATGCCACAGAATTGAAAGAAGAACGTTTGACAAACTCCAAAGTCGCTTCTTTCCAACCACAATTCAGGGTGGGAATAGTCAGCGAGATACACAATGCCGGAACGCTCCTCGCTCTTTTCTAAGTAACGGACCGGAATGCCGCTTTGCAGGTACTCCATAAACTCGGCGTTTTTCTGCACAAGCTCGCCATTTTCAAAGTTGCGCAGTTTGAATAAAGCGTCGTTAATGGCGTCAGCAGGTAAGCCCTTGTTCAGACGATACAAGGACTTCTCCAATACCGAATCATAGAGCGGGCTCTTAAAGTCTCGTTCCACATCCGGGCCGTAGACATACTCATAGCCCAAATCATTTCTGAAAAGCTCGATTATAGCGTTTTCATAATCCGCTTCTGTGTTATATCCCGGCATGGTTGATTGCTCCTTTTTTTTACAGACTTATGTGAGTTCTCTACGATTTCTTTTTGAAAAGTGAACGGCACTTTGTTCGGTTATCTCTAACTTTTCTTTCCACAGCTTCGCAAACGCTTGACAGGTCTGGCATTAGGCGATATGAATTGATTCCGATGGTGTCTAAATAGGCTTGTAACTCATCCCTTATATCCTTGGAGATCTTAATAATCCCAGTATTATTATCAAGCAAATCTATGTGTTTCTCTTTTTCGAGTATATATGGAAAAAGGAATAGGCCTTGTTGCATAACTATCCGCTGATTTGATTGATTGGGGTCGATAAAAAACAGTGAATTCCTATTGATTTTTGAGGCATTGACACGAACGTATTCATCAGGGTCAGTCATCAGAGTTTTAGAAGCGATAATCCTGAAAAATTGGTCAGTTGCTATATCTTTACTTAAATACTTTGAGGTTCCAAAATCGTGCTTTTCATTAAACATCATATCGACGGTTTCAATTAGTTCTATGCTGCGTTTAGCCATCGAATTGATTTCAAAAAAGTCACCACGATTAAAAATAGGAACATGGCGGATCAGGATACTATCTTCTATGTTGCAATAGCGAATATAGTAATATAGAGAGTTTTCTTCGACCATATATTTATTGCCTTTAGGAGTGAATAGCGCAAAAAACAGTGCAATAAATGGGTTATATGTAAAATCAAGTAGCCGCGTTGCCAGTCCATAGTGTTGTGCGTATGACATAAAATCGACAGGGTTACTTGTATTAAGATACTGATTTGCACTGCGTTCAAATTCAAAAAGTAGTTCTCTCTCTTGATCAACTAAATTTCGCCGTATAATATTTGGTTGCAACTGGTCTTGTTTTGAATATCCACGAAAAACCCAGTTGCCGCTCTCGGCTAACTCTGTAAGCCTTGCTATTAAAGCGGATTTGTTGTCAAACACTTCGGTTTTAAACATAATACTAATCTCACTTCCTTCTTAAATGCTAAATGATAATTTAGCGGCTTAAAGCTCGATGGCAGAGACATCCAACTCGCCGGACATTAGCTTGGGCAACAGAGAATCCCGCAGCATAGATAGCTTTCTGTTTTCTATGTGTTGGTTAATTACAAGATCGTAAATCGGTTGTAGCACGCCGCCAATACGCTCCATAGAAGCTACATCGGGAATGATCACCTCTGCTTTTGCCAGATCTTCACGCTTAATATGACCCATAGTTGTGGCTTTATCGGCGGCAATTGCAACAAACCGAGCAAGATGATGTGCTGTCCAAGTATAGTAAAACCACTTAGGATATTTGGCGGATGTCACTTTGAATAGATGCTGGTTGAGACCACAGGTACCTCCACACCATAAATCCACAAGCAGGCTACCCGACCAAGAAAAAATCACATCACCATCGTGGACAATGAATTCAGGTTTGATGTTTGGAGAGCAAAGCTCACTGCTATAATCACAAAAGCCTTGGCGTAGCTCCTTAATTTTGAGAACTGGCAATCCTCTCTCGCCATCAACTGGGCGGAACTTTTGCATAGCCAGCCCATTAAGATAGTCTGCAATATCAAGAAGGCTGCCAGTTGTCCAATTTGGGGGCAATTCTCCGTTTTGAAGCAATTCTTGCCGGAAAATTGCCTGAGCCTGCTGCTCTAAATTATCATTTATCTTGTTATTGTCTTGAATTTTATTATCAAGTAGTTCAAGAACGGAGACTACTTTACGCTGCGTAGCTAAATCCGGCAGATCAACGTTAATCGAATATATCTCATATCTGTCAGTAGAAGGAATCGCCGAGCCGCTATCCATACGATTAATATCATAGGTCAAAAACTTATAGTAAGCCCATTTCAAATCAACCTTATCACTAATGGGCTGGGCGTAGAAAGCTGTGTCGATAACAGAAAAGGGAGTATCTGAATAATGAACACCCCGATAAGCACCCTTTCTTCCAAGAATAAATGACGGATGCTCACACAGTGGCTTTAAATGGGAAGTTCCTATTTGTCCATTAGTACCATACACAGGAATAGGCCCATCGACAGACTCCTTATCCTTAATTGGCTTTCCGTATTCTAAGGTAATCAAATCACCCCATTGCATTTTTAACACTCCCTCTATCCGATATATTTTCTATGCGCCAGTTTCACATTGCTTTGTTTGACCATTGCGTATTGCAAAGTCGTGTCAATCCGCTTGTGCCCCAGTAATTGCTGAAGCTGTTCTATGGGCATTCCTTTATCTATCGCCATCGTCGCCAGCGTTCGGCGGAACTTGTGCGGATGCACTTTATGTACGCCCAACTGCCTGCCCAATTCCCGTAATCTTGTTTCGACACCGCCTATGGATAGGCGTTTGAAAGGTGCTTTCAGAGAAACGATCAGTGCCGGATTATCATCATTGCGGCTTTCCAAATAGGCTTGCAGGTGCAGCTTTGTTCGGGCGTCAAAGTAGACCATTCGCTCTTTGTCTCCTTTGCCAAACACCACGCACTCCCGCTCTGCAAAATCCACATCATCCCGGTTTAGAAGCACCATTTCGCCAACACGCATTCCGGTTGAAGCAAGCAGGTCGATCATCGCCAAATCCCGCATTTCAGAGCAGCTATCCCGCATCAGCTCAAGGGTTTCGTCAGAGTAGGTTTCCTTGATATTTGACGCTGTTTTGACCTTATGTATCCGGCGAACGGGGCTTTTAAGAATATAATCCTCATCTTCTAGCCAAGAGAAGAACGATGAAAGAATACGCCGAATGTTATCTATGGTCACTCGGCTGGAATGGCGTTCCCTTTGGTAATTCGTCAGGTACTGACGAATATCCTCTGTCACAATCTCCTTGATTGGTTTCCCGATGCCGTCAAGCATTGCCTGTGTGGTGGCCTGATAGTAATTCAGTGACTTTTCGGAACAACCCTCAATACGCTTGGCGGCAAGAAAAAGTGCTAAAAGGTCTTGCTCCTGCTCCTTGGTCTTGCCATCGGAAGGACTAATGTCATAATCCCACAGAGTGTGCAGTAAAACTTCTTGCAGCTTTTCGACTTGTGCGTTGTTCAGGTATGAAAGCATATCTGTAACAACAGTTTGAATCAATTTTTGTCTCATTGTCGTTCTCCTTTTCCAAAAGAGAACGATACACAGCGGCTGTTCCTTTGATAAAACTCTCGCCACTGATGAGAGTGATTTGGTTAAGTTAGCTGTTGAAAAACATCCCTATCACTTATACGAACAATCTCATTTTCGTTGTCTGTGTTGACAACACCATACTCTTTCTTATTTTCATCAACCTCAACGACAAATACTGTTTTTCCGTTGTTTAACAATAAAACATTTCCACATTCGTATTTCATAATAGCCTCCATTATTGACATAGATATAAATGATAATTTAGAGCAGCAGGCAAGAGCACTCTACCAACGAATGTTTATTGATAACCCTGTATCCGGGGGATATATGGGTACCCTCAGCGACATCGCAGACATTACAATGGGACAGTCCCCAAATGGAAGTAGTTATAACGAAGATGGCAACGGTGCGGTTTTCTTTCAGGGACGAGCTGAGTTTGGATTCCGTTTTCCGTCTGCCCGTTTGTATACAACCGAACCAAAGCGAATGGCTTGCGCAAATGACACTTTAATGAGTGTTCGAGCGCCTGTTGGCGATTTGAATGTCGCTTATACAGATTGTTGCATTGGCCGAGGGCTTGCTGCCATACATTCAAAGAGCAATCAGCAGTCATTTGTCCTTTATACTATGTTCTCCCTCCACAAGCAGTTGGATGTGTTTAACGGAGAAGGAACTGTTTTTGGTTCGATCAATCGAACCGCATTAACCGAACTGCCGATTTTTATCCCATCAGATAGAGAAATCGTAAAATTCGAGGCTATTGTTGCGCCTATAGACGCTGCTATCCGGAATAATTACGAGGAAATTTGCCGCCTAGAAAAAATCCGTGACGCTCTTTTACCCAAACTAATGTCCGGCGAACTGGATGTATCCGCCGTCGAGCTTTAAGCCGCTAAATTATCATTTATCGCATTGTTTAGTTCGATCTTATCGTCTATTGCTCCCAACAAGTTTGCGATTTTTTCTTGCACTTGCTTATCGGGGTAGGAAACCTCAATTTCTCCCATCAATTTTGTGTTGATAGAAGGCATAGTGGCTCCAACTGCAATATTGCGCATAAATTTTTTGGTACTTTCCAAGCAGAAGAAATAATACAAAAACAGGGGACTGATTTCTTCGAATGGGCGGACTCGTAGACAGCGGCCCGAAAACAACCAGTCTGTATGTCGGCTATCAACAAATGAACATCTGTCGACCGAGCCGACTCTACTAAACACGATGTCGCCTTCTTTGAGGATGTACTTACTTAACCGCTGTTTATCTTCGTTAGAAACTCTCGGTAGATTTTGCTCGGTAAAAACACGATTGCCAAGATGTTCAACAGTAACAATAGGAGTTCCATCATCCACATAATCTTCTTTATGAAGTTGACTACCAAACGGCCCAGTCTGAATATCTGACAGGAATCGGAGCGCTTTTGTTTTCATCTCAAACTTCATACCCAATCGCCCCCAGTTTTTTGCGGATTTCATCCTCCAGCTCGTGGGACTTTTTGAACATCTCCGAAAGTTCAGAGGTTAAACGGGCCATTTTTTCCTCAAAAGGCTCGCCGTCGTCCTCAACTTCTTCGATACCCACATATCGGCCCGGAGTTAGGATAAAGTCCTGCTTTTCAATCGCCTGAAGGTCTGCCACAGCACAGAAGCCCTTTACATCTTCCAAGGTCCCTTCCTGAAAAGCCTCAAAGGTATCTGCTAATTTTTGAATGTCCTCGTCGGTGAAATCTCTGTGCTTTTTATCAACCATATGTCCCATTTTTCGGGCGTCAATAAAAAGCGTCTTGCCCTTTTGCTTTTTATTCTTGCTGATAAACCAGAGGGTGACGGGAATGGTCACGCTATAAAAAAGCTGTGTCGGCAGAGCTACAATTCCCTCCACAAGGTCAGCCTGAATGATGCGTTTTCTGATTTCCCCCTCGCCGCTGGTTTGAGTGGACAGCGCACCATTTGCAAGAACAAGACCGATCTTGCCGTTGGGGGCGAGGTGGTGGATCATATGTTGAATCCACGCGTAGTTGGCGTTACCGGCGGGGGGCGTACCAAACTGCCAACGCACATCGTCCTTCAGCTTTTCCTGTCCCCAGTTGGAGAGGTTGAACGGCGGATTTGCCATAATAAAATCTGCTTTGAGCGTAGGGTGGAGGTCATTAAAGAAAGTGTCTGCCTGATACGGCCCGAAGTTGGCGTCGATACCACGGATCGCCATATTCATCTTTGCCATCTTCCAAGTATCGGCGTTGCTCTCCTGACCATAAACAGAGATTTCACCACGATTGCCGCTGTGCGCCTTTATAAACTTTGCACTCTGAACGAACATACCGCCGGAGCCACAGCAAGGGTCATAGACACGGCAGTTGGCAAACGGTTTCAGAATAGCGACAATGGTTTTAACAATGCTGGATGGGGTATAGAATTCGCCGCCCTTTACACCTTCATACGCTGCAAACTGAGCAATACAGTATTCATAAGTTCTGCCGAGGAGATCTTTACTGTCCTCGTTATCGCCCATATTCATATTGGTGAACAGGTCAACCACATCGCCCAAAACACGTTTGTCCAAATCTGGGCTTGCATAGTTTTTGGGCAACACATTTTTCAGACTTTTGTTTTCTGCTTCAATAGCCCGCATTGCATTGTCGATAAGTGTGCCAATTTCAGGGGTGTGAGCAGCAGAAGCAATCTTGCTCCACCGTGCATCCTCCGGTACGAAGAAAATGTTATCTTCGGCGTAGGCATCACGGTCATCTTCGAAGCCGTCGCCCTCAGCGACAAGCTCCTGATAACGCTTTTCAAACGCATTGGATATGTAGCGCAGGAAAATAAGTCCTACGATCACTTTTCGGTATTCTGCTGCGGGGATATGTCCCCAAAGGACACAGGCAGCGTCCCAGATTTGTTTTTCAAAGCCGATTGTGGCGTTGTTTCCGTTAGCCATATAAATATGTCCCTTTCTTCTTGCTATATCAGCTTATCATTCCGATGAATTCTAGTGTGGGGGAAATTAAATCTTTGCTTATAACCTTCCAGCCATGCACCATTAAAAATGCTAATCAATATTTCCTGGAATCAATGATTCTAAAGTGCTTGTCATTTGTTCAAATTCACGCTTTTCTTTCGCAGACATTTTGACAGGATACGCTCTTGCAATATCTTCAATGCTTTTCTTTATTTTGAAAGCTTCTGCGGGTTGCTTTAGAATTCTGAGCTCTGTTTTTATTGATTCTTTTGCGGATATTTCATTGATTATTTGTTTCATAAATTTGGAAATTTCGCTGTTTGCAGAATAATCAGCAGGCGCATAAAAGTTTATACGCCCATCACTAAACAACTGGTAAACTTTTCCTCTGTTATCTTTTTGGGGATCAAAAACACCGATAGAATAGCCGCCCTTGCTTTTTACTAATCGCATGCAAGGAATATCGGTTGCGCTATCGCCTATGTAAACTATATTTTCATAGGGAATTCTCAACAATTCATCAGGCATGCTGTCATTAACTCTTTCATCGTATTCTTCAAGAAAGCCTTTCGCAATACGGAATATAAATTGAGTCTTATTCGTGTAATTGATCGCTTGCGCTGGCCATTTTGCGACGCCATCTGCGGAATAAAGATATGTGGAGGCATATATTCGTTTAAAGTACTGAGCGATTTCGCTTCCCTCGATTATTTCTTTAAGTCCTGAAGAAATGATATAATGTTCCAGTTCAATTCCTTTCTTTTCGGCATATTCATTCATTCGCTTGAACCAAGTTTTGACGCCTTTATAAAGCTCTACATCCGCACCGATTTTTCTGAAGTACTCACGCTTAAGAGACTTCCGTTTGAACTCAGAATATCTTATCAATTCGTGCATCCACGCCAAATTCGTGTCCATTAGATTATCTTTTGCAAGTTTATTGGAGGACTGCCAAAACTCGCTTTTATCTATTCCAAAAGATGGAATGAGCGTAAATGTTTGCATATCATCGGGTGATAAGGTCTTGTCGAAATCATAGCAAATAGCCATTTTAGGTTTCTTGGCTCTGATTTCATCATTCATTTTTTCGTACAATTCCGTGTTTTCGCTCATTTTGCAAATGCCTCCTTTTAAATGTTGTATGTCCCGTTGTTATTATAGTTGTAACTGGGTTTTTAATGTAGGCTTACCAAGGGTCGTTTCCGGTCAAACTAGCACTTCCCATTTGCCGTATCGCTTGCCGCTCTCTCTGCGGATATAGTTTTTATCTTGCAGCGACTTCATAATCCGCTTTACAGTTGCGATAGACCTTCCCGTTGCGTTCACTAGCTCTTGCTGCTTGATTGCCGGGTTTTGTGCGACCAGTTCCAAAACCGCCAGTTCTTCCAGTGAGCAGTCCAAAGTATCAAATTGATACTTTGAAACTTTGAAATTGATACTTTGGGGATGGCTTTCCTCCACATAATCAATGTGCATATAGCGGTTTTTCAGCTCGTAATCCGTGCCCAAAAGAAGATTGCTGAAAAACATTTCCAAGAACTTTGTGGTGGCGTGAACGCCCTTTTGCAGATTCGTATAGTTCGCTCGGACCAAGGCGTTGCGGAAGTACCACGAATTCTTTTCAAAGGCGTCGTTGTTTACACGAAAGCCGAAAGTTTTCATATATTTGATCATAAAGACGGCGGTGGCACGGGTGTTTCCCTCGCCGAAGGGATGAATCTGCCAAATGTCCGAAGCGAATTTCGCCAGGTGCTTCACCGCCGCATCTACGGACAGGCCCTCATAGGAGAACTGTTTTTCGGTGGCAAAATCATAATCCAGCGTATCCTTGATACTGTTCCAGTCCGCATAGATTACGGTGTCGCCGTTCAGTACCCACTCTTTCTTAGTGATGTTGTACTGACGAATCTGCCCGGCGTGACTGAACACGCCTTCAAACAGTCTGCGGTGGATGGAGAGCCACTCGGCAGGCGAGAATTGGAAGGCTTTTTCCCCCAACAGTTTTGCGATTCTGGCGGAAACAATGTCCGCTTCTTTCGTTTCGTTCTCGATTTCGGTGCGGGTGGTACGCTGCTCATAATAGCTATGAATGCGCTGCTGGGCTTCATCGATGGTGATTTTGCCCTCAATGTGATCTTTAGCGGTATCCAGCAGATAGGCAGAGGTGTTCAGCCCGTCCACCGCCTGCAAGCCGATGGCAGTCTGCCACGCTTCACTTTTTTCTGCCCGGTCCGGTTCGCCCTGCTTAATATATTCTTCCAGTTCAAATTGCCAATTCTGATTCGGCATATTTGCACCTCGCTTCTTGTTTGAAAATTAATGTTTTAGTCATCACTCAGCAAATGCCAACCGTTACTACTGTGAACAGGATATCCGTATTCTTTCCCATTCCATTTGATTTTTCCTATGGCATTATCAAAACGGTTCAAAAGATTCCAACATTCATTTCTATAATCTAAATCAAGTTTTGGATTATTGAAGTCTTTTTGAACTATTTCTCTTGCTTTTTCAAGTTCCTCAAGACTTGCTTTTTCAAACCATTTAGAACTATATAAAGCCCCTTTTTCAATTTGTATTTTCAATGACTTCCATAAATCTGTGAGAGCATCTTTATTTTTTATTCCCATAACGGTTAAGAATACGGTAGTGATGCTAACTCCGGCAAGAAGTAACTGTGATTTGTGTTCTTTTACCCAAGCAATAACTCTATTCTTTTCGGGAGTTTCTTCCGTGTGTTGCTGTTCGATATTATCTTCTTTCATTGTTCAAACACTCCTTTTATCGCTTGATAATTGTGGTGTATTTCGCTATTGATTACAATTCTTCCGTCTTAAAGGTCGTATAACCCTCATAATAGTAGCTGTGGTCGATGCCTATCATATAGACCTCACGGCTGTTTATTTCGTCTGTAAGCGCGCTTTTTAGTAATACTTTGATTTGCACATCTTTAATCGGGCTGCGCTCCATTGCAAGGAGATAATCCTCTTTATCCACCTTGCTCCAGTCCACGATCTTGCCGATTTCAGTTCTCAGGATATGGTCAAGCCAGATGCGAGTACTACGCCCATTGCCCTCCCGGAAGGGATGGGCAATATTCATTTCCACATATTTTTCGATGATCTCGTCAAAGGTGGACTGTGGCATCTTGTCGATGTTGGCCAGTGCCGCCTCCAGATACATCAGCGGCGCAAAGCGGGAATTACCCTTCGCCAGATTCACCGTGCGCAGTTTGCCAGCAAAGTCGTAAATATCTTCAAACAGATATTTGTGAATCGTTTGCAAGGTCGAGAATTTACCCGCCGGCAGGGTGTCGAGGACACCGCTTTCAAACAGTTCTACCGCCTTTTTCTTGCTGATGCGTTCTTCTTCCCGGGCAAGATCGGCGGAGCTTGTCAGCCTCAATTTATTTTCCAGTGCCATAGTGCATCTCCTGATTAATTTACAAGGTGTTTAAGCGCAAAAAACAGTCCGACAAGTACTATAACAATCAATAACACAACCCATCCGGTGGCTTTCTTCGCTTCCTTTTTTGAGTAAACCGGCCGTGCGGAATATGTATATTGTGCCTGCGGCGATTGGCGGAGCGGTTTTGGCTTTGCGACAGACCGAGGTTTTGTCGCCTTTTGATACATAGCAAGAGGATCACCTTGCGCCATAATCCTATCATAAAAATTGTCAATCCATTGTGCGTCGCTGAGGTCGCACATATTTTCTTCGCTGCTATTCGGGTCGTGTACAATTTGGTTTCTGACCCAGCGGTAATGCTTAAGGCACTTGAGATCTTCGACCCAGCCTTGCACCCGATATGAACCATTTGGGGTACTTTCCATCTCAGCTATATAAGCGGAGACACCGTGCTGAGTTTGCAGCATATCGCCACACAACTTTTCGAGATGCTTATACGAATCTATAAAGCCCATAGCTCATCACCCAATCCAGATTACTTATCCGCCGCCACGCCGGACTTCATCCAGGCGTCTACTTCGCTGACCTTGAATTTCCAAAGGCGGCCTATTTTCGCAGCGGGCATATTTCTTTTTTCTATCCAGGCGAGTACCGTATCACGGCTGACGCCGAGGTATTCGCAAATTTCTTTCATTGAGTACCAGCGTTCGATGGTCGGTTCCATTAAAATGTCCTCACTTTCAGGCGGTTTCCGATAGCTATAATTATACAATTTAAGTATATCACGGCGATGCCGATTTATCAAGGATTATTACGGATTTACGAGGGATTCAGAAGAAAATCTTATAATTAAAGTGAAAGGTTTCCCCGCTCAGTTTACTGATTTGAGCGGAGAAACCTTTTTTGCTGAGAATTTCAAATTGTTCCCGAAAACACCCCCACAAACGGCGCCCCTTATTCAGAGTAAGTGAAGGGAGAAATATTTTTGTGGGGAATTTTGAAAAGTACCCTGCCAAATGGCACCCCTTATTCAGAGTAAGTAGAGGGACCTTTTGAAAAGTTGAGGGAATTTCTCAAATTACTTTGCCAAAATCTCAAAAAATTTCCTAATTGGTTAGTAGGAGGGGCACTTAAAAAAATTTTTCTAAAACCCATTTGTTATTTGCCCGAAAAGTTCCCAGTTGATTAGTGGGAGGGGCGCTTAAAAATTTTCTTCAAAATTCTTTTTATTTTTGCCGGAAAAATTCCCAATTAAGTAGTAGAGGGGTTCGCAGAAAAATTCTCAAAAGTTTTTTCGTTCAAATCCGAAAAAATTTCCCAGTTGGTTAGTAGAGAGACTTTCAAAGAATTTTTTCAAAATTCCTTCGTACAAATCGAAAAATTTTTCCCAGTTGATTAGTGAGGAGGGTTAAAAACAGCCCTTCTCGCTGGCTACCTATTGAGGGGACTGTCTCCCTGTGTACCTTGAAAATTGAATCGCCGCCTCCAAAGGATATGCTTCCGGCAAGTGACGCCACGACTTCCCGAAAAAGGAACGAGCGCATTAAAGAAGCGATACGCCGTGGTGAGACTCCGGGGCAGGAACGATGCGGATGAGCGGCAGCAAGTAAAAACCACCGCAGAAATGCGGTTTCAGAACAGACAAAGGAGGTTCAAACCTATGAAGAAAGGAGAGCTCAGAGAGCTTTATCAGATGATGTTTCCGGAATACCCGGACATTGTGACCGTCAAAGAGCTTCGGGAGATGCTGGGCATCAGCCGCAAGCTGGCGTACAAGCTGATCGACTATGGGTACATCCACGCCGTGAAGATCGGCACGACGCTGAAGATCCCGAAAATCAGCGTCATCAACTATGTGATGGAGAAAGAGGTGAAGAAGGTTGGATGAGATCAAGCGCCTGACGCCCGCCCAAAGGGCACGCTGCAACCGGCTGATCCGGCGGCTGTGCGCCAACTACGACGGTGGCAACTGTCTGCCGTTGGACGATGGCGAGGGCTGCGTGTGCGTACAGACGATTTCCTATTCGCTGCTGTGCAAGTACTTCCGGCGGGCGGTTCTGCCCGCCGACAAGGTACTCTGCGCCGATATTTACCGGCAGCGCACACGGCTCTGCGACCGGTGTGGAAAGCCCTTTGCACCCAGTAGCAACCGGCAGAAATACTGCCCGGGATGCGGCTACTCCATCCGACGCAAGCAGAAGGCGGACTCTGCCAGACGGCGGCGCAGCGTCGAACATTAAGCGCCGAGAAAGCCTTGATTTCCAGGGCTTTTTTGAGGGCAAAGCGGGTGCGGGTGGCCGTTTCCATCTGCACCTGTCAAAATCCATTTCTAACATTCTACAAAGGAGAAATTTCTATGGGTAACAAACTGAAAACCGTGGACGCAGAGACCTTGCTGTCCACGCCGATGAGCAAGACGATGTTCATCGTGGACGGACTCATTTCGCAGGGTGTCAATGTCATCAGCGGTGCCAGCAAGATCGGCAAAAGCTGGCTGATGCTGTGGCTGGGGCTGCAAGTGGCGCAGGGAAACTCTATTTGGGGGCTGCCTACACTGCAATGCGATGTGCTCTATCTGAGCCTTGAGGACACCCAGCGCCGCATCAAAGACCGACTCTACAATCTTACCGACAGCGCCCCGGACAACCTGTATTTTGCCGTGACCTCCGGGCTGATCGGCGGCGGGCTGGAGGAGCAGATCACGGATTTCCTGACCGAGCATCCCGCCACCAAGCTGGTCATCATTGACACGCTGCAAAAGGTGCGGGACTCCAAGGGCAGCGCCGGAAAGGCAGGAATGTACGGCAACGACTACGACGACATTTCCTCCATCAAGCGCATTGCCGACGGCTTCAACATCGCCATTTTGCTGGTGCATCACCTGCGAAAGCTGCAAGACAGCGACGATCCCTTTAACGATGTCAGCGGCTCTACCGGCATCATCGGCGCTGCGGACACCAACTTCATCCTGCGCCGTAAGCGCAGCGGAAACGCCGCTACGCTGCTGGTTAGTGGGCGGGATGTGGAATATCAGGAACTGACCTTGCAGTTTAACGACCTTGTCTGGGAGCTGGTGGAGCGCAAGAACAGCGAGGACATTCACAAGGCAGAGCTGCCGAAATTTCTGTTTCGGGTGGTGGACTTTATGGAGTGCCGCACCGAATGGGTAGGCACGGCCACGGAGCTGCTGACCGAAATGAAGGAGCAGGAGGTTACGCCCAATATGGTCACAAAGTATCTCGGTCAGTTCGCCTATGAGGTGCTGGAGCCGCTGGGCATCGAGTATCGAACCAAGCGAACGGGAAAAAGCCGACTCATCAAATTTCTGCGCCGTGACGGCGATGACGCAAATGACGCCGGGATCGCTATATAAGGAAATCCCCGTCACAACCGTCATTGCCGTCACAAACCGAAGAAAGGGGGTGAACAAATGCGCAGCAAAAACTACGGGATCAATGTCCGTGTGACCGAGCAGGAGAAGCAGAAGCTGCTGGAAAATGCCCGGTTCTGTTCTTTGTCGCTGTCGGAATACTTGCGGCGGCTGGGGCTTGGGAAAGAGGTCAAAGCGGCGATCAGGGAGCGGGATTACCGTCTGTTTCGGATGCTGAATGGCCTGAAAGCGGAGCTTCCACAGCTTCAGAAAGAGGAAATTCTGAGCAGACTGGAAGCAATTTTGAATGAATTAAAGTAAGCGAGAATTACGCCTGCGCAGTCTAAGCGAGCAGACTGTTTGTACTCCTAAAGTCCAAACAGTGCCTCTGCCGCCGATGCCTGCGTCATCTGAGCGAGCAGTGCGTTTTTACTCCCGGCAGGGCCGGAGCGCAAAACACTCGTTAGGGCGTGCCCTAAAACCCCTGAAAGAAATAACTATGAAAGTGAGGACAACACAATGAGAAAATCGGATTTTACTTTACCCACGCTGGACGACCTGTTCTCCACGCAGGCGGAGCGGGACGATGCCAAACTGGAGCGGGTGCGGAACATTCCGCTGGCCGAGCTGCACCCGTTCAAGGGCCACCCCTTCAAGGTGCAGAACAACGAGGAGATGCAGCAGATGATCGAGAGCATCCGCAAGGTGGGGGCCATTACGCCGGCGCTGGCAAGACCACTGCCCGATGGCGGCTATGAGTTGATCTCCGGCCACCGGCGACTGGCGGCGTGTCAGGTGCTGGGCGTCGAGACGATGCCCGTCATCGTCCGGGAGCTATCTGACGATGAAGCGGTGATCGCAATGGTGGATGCCAACTTGCAGCGGGAGACCATCCTGCCCAGCGAAAAGGCGTTCGCCTACAAGATGAAGCTGGATGCCATCAAGCATCAAGGTGTCACTTCTGCCCAAGTTGGGCAGAAGCTGCTCAGTGTAGAAAAAGTAGCTGACGATGCCGGCGAAAGCCGTAATCAAATTAAAAGATATATTCGCCTGACCTACCTGATTCCCGAGCTGCTTTCGATGGTGGACGACGGTAAGATCGCCTTCAACCCGGCGGTGGAGCTTTCCTACTTAGACTCGTATCAGCAGCGGGCGGTGCTGGACGCGATGGCGCTGAACGACTGCACCCCGTCCCACGCCCAGAGCATCCGCCTGAAAAAGCTGGCGCAGGAGGGCTTGCTGGATGACCAGATAGTCTACGCCGTGCTGGCGGAGACGAAGCCCAACCAGCAGGAGCAGCTGAAATTCAAGCGGGAGGAGCTGCGGAAATACTTCCCCTCCGGCTACACCGAGGAGCAGATGCGCCGGGACATCATCAAGGGGCTGGAATTGCTGAAGCGGCAGAGAGAACGGAACCGGGATGCCCGCTGATTCGTACCGATACGGCTACGATAAAACAATTCGCAGAATAGAGAGAACCCCAAACCGATGGTATACTGATACTGTCGGTTTGGAGTTCTGTTCTGCAAATACAAAGGACAGGAGGAAATGAAATTGGTAGCAGGACATCTGACTTTGAAAAACGGCAGGTATTACGCCGTGCTGAACTATAGAAACGCCGGAGGGCAGCGGAAAACGAAATGGATCTCGCTGGGGCTTCCCGAAAAGGGCAGCAAGCGCAAGGCGGAGGCGGAGCTGGCGAGGCTTCGGGCGGAGTATGAGCCGCCTAAAGAGGTGGGCGACCTGAGCAGCGATATGCTGTTTGCCGATTATCTGCTGGAATGGCTGGAAATCGCCAAGGGACGGCTGGCTGTGGCAACATACAGTTCTTACGCCGCAATGATCAAGAAGCCAGTCGGGCCGTACTTCCGCCAAAGGAATCTGACCTTGCGGGAGCTGGAAGCCCGACACTTGCAGATGTTTTATTCCGAAATGCTCAGAAAGGTAAAGCCGAATACGGTCATCCACTATCACGCGATTATCCACTCAGCGCTGAAATATGCGGTCAAGACCGATATGCTGGTGCAGAATGTGGCGGACAAGGTGGATAGGCCAAAGAAAAACAGCTTTCAGCCGGTTTTCCTTTCAGCAGAGGAGATGCAGAAGATGTTTGAAGCCCTTCGGGGTACCAAGTTGGAGCTGCCGGTGCTGGTGGCCGCTTTTTACGGATTCCGTCGGGGTGAAGTGTTGGGACTGAAGTGGGACGCCATCGACTTTGAGCGTGGAACGATTTCGGTCATACGAACCGTTACGACCATTACTCTTGATGGCAAGCAGACAGAAATTGAACAGCAGTCTGCCAAGACCAAGTCCAGTCTGCGTACCCTGCCGCTGATCGGCAGTTTCCGGGAATACTTTTTGCAGGTGAAAGAGGCGCAGGAGCTGAACAAGCAGGTCTGCGGCAACTGTTACAATCACGAGTATGATGGCTTTGTGTTTGTGGACGAGCTGGGCGAGCGGATGCGGGCCAATTATCTGACCTCGGCATTCCCAAAATTCTTGGAGGACCACGGCCTGCGCCGGATGCGCTTTCACGATCTGCGTCACAGCTGTGCCAGCTTGCTGCTGGCCAACGGCGTCCCCCTCAAACACATTCAGGAGTGGTTGGGGCACAGCGACTTTACCACCACGGCGAACATCTACGCCCACTTGGATTACAAGTCCAAGATCACTTCGGCGCAGGCGATGGAGACAGGGCTTGCTCTGCCGGAGGGCGGCGACTTCAGCAGCCGCTGGAGTTCGATCAGTGCCGGGGAGAACAGCTGATTTTCTCCCTTGAAAACCGAAAATCGTGCGGGCTTTGCCCTTTAGGCAAAAATTAAAAAGCCTGTAAACGGGCTTGTTTACAGGCTTTTTGTGGCGGAGAGTTAGGGATTCGAACCCTAGAGACCTTTCGGT
>OHBM01001568.1_pt1 | contig 16553 bp, 16 predicted proteins | sample 1577251 | NCBI WGS metagenome assembly OHBM01 (sample SAMEA3541557, study PRJEB24748) | human gut metagenome | biome: human gut; feature: human-associated habitat; material: faeces | place: China | collected 2012 | reverse complement strand
CTACGGCGTGGGCGTATGCGAAAAGGGATGCTGCCTTGCGGTAACATCCCTTTTGTCGCTTGGTTATTCAATTTTTGAGCTAACCTGTTTGTCCTCTGCCCTTAAAAGCGTTGGCTTAACAGTGATAAGGAACTACTTCAAACTCATTACTGTTAGCCGATGGATTCAGGTGTGCTAAAGCATTGCGGCTGGAAGTATTCAGCTTCGGCAAGAGATATGTACAACAGAGAAGCGCCCGTATCAACGCAAATGTTGATACGGGCGCAAATTATTTTCTGAAAGCGACTTAAGGACAAGATTTACTTCTCATAGATGTACACCAGCCCCCACGGATAATACTGGGAATCTGCGGTAGTGTAAATTTCATCGTCACCCCAGCCATCGTTAATCAGCAGGAAGCGTTCACCCGAAACAGTTTTATAACCGTAAACAATAATCCAATGGTTAGGGTAGTCTGGGTGCGTTTCGGCATCGGTTCCAGCCAAAAGAATGGCGTTATTTGTTGTCACCTGAGTGGTAATCGTTGACCATGAATAGCTAACATCGGTAATAGCATAGCCGGAGCTTAGGCCTCTATCTTTGATGTAGTCGCTAATACCTGTTGAAGACTTAAAAATCACACCTGATCCATGGACAATATCGCTTCCGCTCAAGCCCTCATCGAGTAAATATTTTTCATCAATCAGATAGGAAACAAATGTTTCTGCTGTTTCTTTACCTGATTCGATAAAAGCCTCATTGAAATTATCGTCCCAATACTTAAGCAAAATAGCGGCACCATCCACACCGCAATAATGAGGTGTCTGCTAACGCGACGGGTTTTTATCAGTTCTGTCCTCGGGTAAAGCGCTTCTCTCCGCATTTGATTTGATAGCCTTATCAGCAGTCATCTCATTGTATCTTACCGCAAGATCGTTAGTTTCAATAATTGTGCCAGAATTAAGCGAACGAACTTCAGTGGATGAAATCGTCTCATAATAAGATACGGGACCGTTATAGATGTATTTTTTGTCTTGGCTAATAAAAGGTGAACTTTTCTTCAAAGAAAATTCGGGGACACGCAGGCTTTTCAGATTTACAATAATATATCCTGTATCGTTAATTGTGAAAGAAGCGGCTTCCGGCTCTTGCTGTGCATTGTAGAGGATAACAGGGTCACTTAATGTTACGTTCAATGAGCTGTCAAAATCGTTGAGGAACGTTGTTGCTTTTTCACGAGCAAGAATCATATTCTCCTCAAGCATTGCGGTATCGTCTGCAACAGTATTATCGGCAGCTTGAGCGATTACAGAGAACGAACATAACACGGACAAGGCCAAAATAAGTGCGAATAGTTTTTTCATAAAGTTTACTCCTTTTAATCAAATAGTGTGTAAAGGGGGCTGACTTCTGACTGCACGAGCAAATAAAACATTGGAATCACCTCTTTCATATCATTACTTTATTTTAGTGCTTCATAAATTTGTGCTGCATATTGCGAGTCGTTTATTTCAATAGCAAACGCGCAGGCAGTTACCGGTGTCTTATCGTCGGAAACACCCGAAAGCATATAAACGGGCATTCCGGAAACGTAGCACAGTTGTGCATGATAGATTTCCAGTGAATGATCCGCGCCAATTGCAGAGATACTGAAAGTGTCTTTAATTGCTTCAGCAAACGGGATCAATGTAACATTTGCCTCTGTCCGTTCATATTCACGTATATCGAAGCTGCATTTAATAAAAACTCCGTCGTCTATAACTAACTGGATGTTATCAGCAAATTCATTCCCATCAATTATCAAGTGATAATATTTCGCGGGTACGTTCCCGTCAGATAGTTGATCTCCCCATTTTACTGTGATTTCATGTTCATTGAGCCATTGACTGATTCCAGCGTCATCCAAGAATTGATCTGCAATATCGTGCCCACCCATACTAGTTGGATCAATGAAGACGCGGGAACTATCATTGCTGATGATTGAATATACGCCATCGTTATATTCTATAGAGTAATCTGTAAGCCAGCCTGCGCTTGCAGCATTTTCAGCAAATAACGTCACTGTTTCACGATCAAAAATAGATTCACGGACAGCAGCATACGTAGGGAGCGTCTCATCGGAATAAAACGACCTTCTGAGCTGCGATTCTTCAACTTCTACACGATTGAAAAGTTCAAAGCCACTTGCGCGAATGATTTCTGCGTTCACACCACCTTGCGTAATTTCGTGCAGATCGGTCATATCTTCCGGCTGAGTGTGTTGGTGATACGCGAATATGCTGCCAATTACGATAATACAAAAACAGGCAGCGGCGGCAATGTGTTTCCAAAAATAAGTGTTATTCTTACAGTGAACAGGCTTATAATCAATCGCCCCGGAGATCAGATTCTCGTCAATATAATTCATAGCAATCGCCAGCTTTGGCGTGTTCATACTTCTACACCTGCTTTCTTCAAATATTCTCTCAACCTGTTGCGGGAGTGATACAGCATATTCTTGACTTTGCTTTCGGAAAATGAATATCGTCCTGCAATGTCGCTGATAGAATCAAAAAATAGTATTTCCGGATGAATACATTCCGAACATCCTCTTTTTCAGCTTGCAGGAAATCGGTTATGATTTTGCCGAGGCTTTCGTATTCCCACTCCGGTGCAGTCCGGTTGTCTGGCAATATTTCTTCCAGTTCCGAAAAAGATACCGTCACATTCTGGGAGCGCTTCAATGCAAGGTTAAATTCCAACTTCTTCATAGACAGATTTCGGACAATCTTACAGAGAAATGCCCGGAAGTTATTGGGGCGCGTTGGAGGGATCGTGTTCCATGTGCTCAGATATGTATCATTGACACATTCTTCTGCATCCGCGTCATTTGATAAGAAATTGTTCGCCATATGAAAGCACAGCTTTCCGTATTTGGTATCGGTTTCTTCAATTGCTTGTTCATCACGCGCAAAGTACAGTTCGATAATCATTAAGTCATCCATGCGTTCACCTCCCTCTTTTGAATCACAAAGGCCTTTTCACCTATTAAGTACGATTTTATCACCGTTGGTCGCAAAATTTCTGAAAACTTTTGAGGTTTTTCAAATCTCTAAAAAACAGAAGGCGCAGACTCCATAAATGGAATCTGCGCTTCCATTTTCCTCATTTTACCATTGCACAGATCAGAAGAACATTGAGAAAAATCACCGTTCTTCTATTCACTTATGCCGTATCTCAATATTGGTACAGCTATTTAAAGAGTGAACCATTTTTGACTTCTGAAAAAGCGGGTAATTTAGATGATAACAGCGCATTGAACGATAACGTATCCCCTTTTACGTCGAACACATATTTAAGTTCATATTCGGAATTGTCATAACAATGTACTTGTCTACCGATTATCTTATATTTGCCCGTTGGGATTGTGCTACTTAGAAGAGAATAATTAAATTCAAAGGTGCTATCTTCCTTGAGGACAATGTATGCCTTACTATCCTCAGAGGTATATTTTTTGGCTGTCGGTGTTCCGCTGAAGAACAGCTCCCCCGCAGTTATGGAAAGACTTAGTATGGCTATTACGGCTATTATAATATAAGCTCTTTTCTTTATCTCCAGCTCCTAACACTGTGCTTGATGATTTAAGAGAAGTATTTAATATCGTATGGAACAGGCCCATCATACGAATACGGGCTATCATACGAATCGTGTCTGTACAAGCCGTATGAACCCCACTTCGATTCAACGACAAAAGTTCGCCTTGATTTTGGATAATCCTTATATGAGTAAATTACTGCGGTATGTGTTGGTGTCCCATAAGAGCCATCAACAGTATCATAATATACAATTCGACTGCCAACCGAGGTGGTCATTTTTGTGAGTTCAGGATAACTGCCATCAGTGATAAACGCCCCTGGATATGGCATCCAACGGATATTGGATGCGCTTGTGCTATACCACGCGTAAGAGTGGCAATTATATTTTATGGTTGCGTGTCTTAAACGCGTTGCATTAGGATATGCAACTGCTACTTCATCTGCAAGTTCCTGTTTTGCGGTAGTTGAAAAATCGCCGTCCGAAGATTGCCAAACATAGACTAAAACATCACTGCCATTAGGTGTTTGAACATATGAATTATAAGCATAAGTAGAGGCTCCGCTGTGTTCATTAACTGACTGGTAGAACACCCCTGTTACACCTTGATAGAGTTCTGGATTAGAGCATTTTGCTTCATGTTTTTCTTCTGCAATTTCAAATACCTTCACAACTTGCTGTTCATCCATTAAATTGGAAAATTCCGGTTGCGCAAGAAGTATTTCTATCTTCCATAATTCAGAAAAATCATTATCTTCGCTAAGAGTAGCAGCTACGGTTTCAACATCTGTCGTTGCATATCTGCTAATCAGAGAATCGACATTATCCTCACGATTAAGCAATTCCTGAAGTGCTGTGCTTTCCGCTAATACTCGCAAAAACCCCTCGCGATTAGTGTTAAATGCTCGTGCATCAACAAAAAATGGATAGTCCAATACCACTTGGACAAGTTCATCAGTGACCAAATTATGTAATTCCTCTGCTGGCAGTTGGCAGGCGGCTACTCGTTCTATTCTGGTCATCTGTGACCATTCGGGCGAGTTAATGATGCCATAATGAACTGTTAAACTGTTATCTGTCGTGGATGCAAAAGCGGTTACTGCACAGGATGTCAGTAAGAGAATCGCCAGTAAGCATGAAATTATTTTTCTCATTTTTAATCCTCCGTTTATATGTAGGTAATCTTCGCCTGCAAGGGCGCATAATCTTTATAGTAATGTAGATTATGCGCCAATCCTGCTGATTTTTAATCTCAACCTCCAGAAATGGAGGGCGAAATAGGCAGACCAGCGCAAAATCCCATGTGAAGCATTGAACACCATCATGACTAATTTCACCTCCGTACCGTAGTTTTGGGAAATGTGGTGTCTGCGCGGACAGCACAGGCAGTGTACATCCCCTTTCATCTTATAAGTACGATTTTATTTGCTTTGGTCGCAAAATTTCAGAATGTTTTTGAAAATTTTTTGCAGCCTACACATAACAGACCAATACGGCTTTCTCTTGCAACAATCTTACCGCTGGTAATCCCTGAACAAAGCGAATCGCGACCGTTGGCCGCAATATTTTTGAGATTGCGGTGCGTTCTGTGTAATTACTTGGAGATGTAATTTTATAGCAGTTAATCAGCGCTCTTTACAAGTTCTACTTTGCCGTTCTCATCATAATAGACAATCACAGATTGCTTTTCTGAATTTTGGTAAATATCGCCCCAAAAGCCAGATAACTGGCCAACAGGTTCGCCCAAAAATTTATGAACTTCTGCTTGTGACATCCCTTGAAGCTCAGTGGAAAGCTTTTCTATATCTTCAATTAAATGAGTTCCACTGGAATCATTTTTGCAACTACATAAACACATTACTGCCATAAGCACGATCAAGCTGATTACAATTTTTTTCATAAATTCACTACCTCTCAACCAGCGTTGTTTATTAAGAGTACCAGAACGCAAAGCTGTACAGCCCCTTTCACCCTATAAGCACGGTTTTATTTGCTTTGGTCGCAAAATTTCTGAATGTTTTTGAGATTTCTTTGCAGCCTACACATAACGGGCCAATACAGCGTCCTCTTGCAACAATCTTGTCTCTGGTAAGCCCTGAACAAAGCGAATCGCTGCTTTTGCAAAAACATTGGACTTTACCGTGTCCCAATCTGCCAGCTTTACGATCTCCGCCGTACCGTTTTCAAAATCAAACCGCAGCTTGCCCCACTCGCCGTCGTTGTCCACCAGATATTCGTAGACAGCAGCGGTGATCGTTTGACCTGTTTTCTGGCACTCCGTCTGCCGCAGAGAGATCGTGTGTGAGGAATTGCCCTTCAATGCTTTTGCCGCGCTCACTTGAAGAACTGGTTTTTCCGGAACACCCATCTCAAACGGCACGACCACAGATTTCAGCAGCCTCGCTTCCGGTAAGCTCTGAACAAACCGGATTGCCGTCTTTGCAAAGATGTTGCTTTTCACCGTGTCCCAATCTGCCAGCCTGACGATCTCCGCTGTGCCATTCTCAAAGTCAAACCGCAGCTCGCCCCATTCGCCGTCGTTGTCCGCCTGATACAGGTAGACAGCGGCGGCTATTTTTTTGTCCTTTTTGCGGCACTCGGTCTGCTTCAGCGTCACGGTATGGACAAGACCGCTTTCCAGCAGCTTCAGGCGCAGCTTGTCCAATGTTCGCCGGTAGAATCGTTCTGCGCCGCTGGCTGTCGTACCCTCGAAATCTACCGCCAAGTCCTCAAAGGTGGACTGCGTGGACAAAGGGCTGACGCGCCCGCAGGTCATGCAGATGGCGTTCCGCTTTTCCAGATACCATTGCTCTTTGTAGGAAAGCTGCTCAAACGATGCCGTGACCGCCTTTGCCTGTATTCCGTTCCAGAGGATTTCGGCATAGTTCCAGCTATCGTCGCGTGTCACATCCTCGCCGGTTTCTTCGCCGTCCTCGTCCTGCTCCGTGCGGTAGAGGGAAACGATACTGCGGTTGCGCTGGGCAATGGTCAGCAGCTCATCCGCAGATACGCTTTCGTCCATGTATCCGCTTTGGACAGCAAACTCGGAAACGACCTCCGCACGGTTTTTGCCAGAATCGTTGTAAATCGCGCCAATTTTCCGCACACGCCGGTACTCCGCAAGACTGGCAAAGGAACCGGCTTCTCCCATCATACGGCAGAACAGCAGCCCGTCCCGGATATAGTGCTTCGCATATTTCAAAAACTCTGTTTCTTGCTCCGGGTCGAACTTTGGCAGACAGTATAGCAGCATTTGCAGAACTTCCAGCTTGTAGTCCAGAAACCGCGCCGGGTCATAGCGGTCATATCCGCTGCGGGTAAGAAAACGGTAGATCACGCCATTCAGCCGCTTTTCAAAGTGGTGCAGGAAGGAGGAAAAGTAGGATAAATCTCGTTTCCGGACAGCTTCGCATATGTAGTCGTTCAGCTCCATTTGCGGCGGTTCCGGGTCAAGCTGAAAGACGTTCTGGACTTCGCGCATGGTCAGATCGTCGGCGTTATAGAACGGCACTTTTGCCGCATAGCCGCTCAAATCCCATGTCCAGCCTGCAAGCTGCGCCATCTGCTTGTCACGATTATCCTTCATATCCGCACCTCCTTCCGCCGTGGATTTTGATTACTGCTTTCTATTTGCCCTTGCCTCTGCCAGCAAAGCCGCCTGCTCCATTTCGGCGGCATAGCTGCCCTGTGCGTAGTCGTTGTCTTGCAGCGCCTTTTCCAGCTTGCTTTTTGCAAGTGCTTTCATCACGGCGGCAGTCTGCTCGTCCAGCGTGCCGCGCCCAAGATACTGCGTGATCGTGTTGAACCGCTTTGTATAGATTTTTCGGATAGGATGGTCGGCGGCAAGCTCCCGCTGCTCCCGCCCACGAAGATTCCCGACTTGACGGCAGGTGCGCCCGCGCTTGTCTCCGGGAGCCAGACCGTCACAGTACTTGGCATATCTTGCGTCAGTGGTCAGGAACCATTTTCCGCAGACGGCGCATTTCCTCGGCGCGTGCCCGACGCATAGACCCTCGTACAGATCGGAGCGGAACATAGACACGAAAGACATATAGTGCATCCGGCGCATGAGCTGCGGCGCGTCTTGAGCGGAGCGGACGGCAGATACATATTGAATTGTTGTGTTGGAAAATGCCTGCCATGACTTGTCATCCAGCGCCAGCTTCGGCTGTCCGGAGAATATCCTGCCAAACACCTGCGCATAGCCGTCCGGAGTCCGCTTCCCCTTATGTAGCTCGTCTGCAAACGCCGTTATACCGCTTTTGTAGTTGCGAATGGTGGCGGGGAGCTCCTCCGCAAGGGTGATGATCTTCGTTATGCCAACGCCCTGCCTGAACTGTTCGTTGAAGGTGGCCAGCAGCCCAACCGCGGCGGCAGCCTGCACATAGGCAAGGGTATTCTGAATCCCTTCCTCCGAGAAGATATGCTCCACACGCCCGTTGTAATAAGCAGCGTCGGCACGGGAAAACGGCGGTGTATCCTTCACAAGCTGTATCATATGCAGAACACTGCCCTTGGCAGGACGAAGCAACTCGGCAGTCAGATTGTTCTCTTTGATTGCCGCGACGATCTTCTGCAAGGGAATACTTGCCTGTGCCAGCTTTTCCCTCAGCGTATCCGGGATGTTCAGAGCTTCACAGCCAATGGTGCCGCCGGGTACGGTTTTGCCCTCGTAGGTCACGCTGTCCTGCCAGTAGTCCAGCGTCAGCAGATTATGGTCAATGATTGGTGTAGCCATGCGCTTCCTCCTGTCATGTTTTTTTGTTTTTATTATACCACGAGAATATGAACGTGGAAAGACCTGTCATGTTTTTTGAAATGAACTTGTCATGCCATCCGCCTGTCCGCAAAGAATCTGAACATAAAACAGACAGAGAGGTGAAGAAACAGCCTCTTGAATCTATTTTACGGAGGATACAGCATGAACCTTTTTCAAACCGTCAAATATGGCGTGAGCTGTTGGGAAGCTGCGGAACGGTATGGGGTATCTGTCAACCGGCAAGGCAAAGCCCTTTGCCCCTTTCACAACGACCGGCACCCCAGCCTGTATGTGGCAGACGATCATTATTATTGTTTTGCCTGCGGCGTACATGGGGATGTGATCGGCTTTGCCGCCAACTTTTTTGGTTTGCCGATTTACGAAGCCGCCCAGCGGCTTGCAGCAGACTTCGGCATTGGCACGGACAGACCGCCGACAAAGAAAATTCTTGAAAAGCGCAGACAACAAACAGAAGCACAGCAGCTCGCAGAAAACGAGCGGCTGTGCTTTGCTGTTCTGTCCGATTATGCCCGTGTGCTGCGGGACTGGAAGGTGCGGTATGCGCCGCAATCTCCCAACGAGCCTGTTCACGCACGGTTCGTAGAAGCCTGTCACAAGCTCGACGAAACGGAATACAATCTGGAAATTCTGTGTGCCGGTGATTCCCATGAACGCGCCGAAGTGGTCAATTATCTGCTTGCAGACGGCCGGTTGGACAAGCTCAAGGAAATCATCAATGGGAGGGATGCAGCGTGAACAAGAAGTATGCCGGGCTGGATTTTCCAGCGTGGTTCGATGGCAAGGATGTCAACGAGGCGGCTTTTTGCCGGGAGTTTCTATCAAAGAACAAGCTCATCTATGCGGACAACGCATTTTTCACACCGGACGGGCGGCTGACAGACCCGCTGCTGCTGAAAGAAAAAATCTACGCCGAGCTGGAGTGCTGCGCCGCAAAGAACATTCCACGCACCATTTCCAACATCGTGGAGATCATGAAGCTGGCGGCTCACACGGAGAGCTTTCCACCAAAGCAAGATGAAATTCATGTGCAGAACGGGACGCTCCGCATCGATGGCAGCTTTCTTGCGGGGCGGGCTGAGATCGTGCGCAGCCGGTTTCCTATTGCCTACAATCCGCAGGCGGGAAAGCCGGTTGTCTGGCTGCGGTTTCTTTCCGATCTGCTCTACCCGGAGGACATTCCAACCTTTCAGGAGTATATCGGCTATTGCCTCGTTCCCAGCACCAAAGGGCAGCGCATGATGATCCTCAAGGGCGAGGGCGGCGAGGGAAAATCGCAGATCGGCCCTGTGCTGGCGCGTCTGTTTGGCTGCAATATGAAAGACGGCAGCATTGCAAAAATATCCGACAACCGGTTTGCCCGCGCCGATCTGGAACACATTCATCTTCTTGTGGATGATGATATGAAAATGGATGCGCTGAAGCAGACCAACTATGTCAAATCCATTGTTACCGCACAGGGCAAGATGGATTTGGAACGCAAAAGCGTCCAGAGCTATCAGGGGTGGATGTACGCCCGCCTGCTGGCGTTCTCCAACGGCGATTTGCAATCCCTCTACGACCGCAGCAACGGTTTTTATCGCCGCCAACTGATCCTGACCACAAAAGAGAAGCCTGCTGATCGTGTGGATGATCCTGACATTGCCGAGAAGATGAAACTTGAGATCGAGGGCATTTTTCTCTGGGCATTTGAGGGCTTGCAGCGGCTGGCGGCAAACAACTTCCGTTTCACAGAAAGTCCCCGGACGCTGAACAACCGGGAGTATGTCAAGCGCGACGCGAACAACGCCATCGACTTTATGGAGTCCAACGGCTATATACGGCTGAAAGCGGATATGTCCGTCACCTCCAAGGAGTTGTATGCCATTTATGGAATCTGGTGCGATGAAAATGGGCTGACGCCCATCCGACAGCGCTCGTTCAGTGATTTTTTGATGCGGAATCTAAAAACGTACAATCTGGAGCATACGAACACCGTCACGAATGCCACCGGGCGCAGAGTGTGGGGGTATCTGGGCATCGAGCCGCTGATCAATCCCCGTATATCTGAGAATTGGGGCAAAGCGCTATGTACGTATGTACCGGAAAGCTGACGCGCACCCAATCGCGAACAAATCCGTCCATGCCGTGAAATGCTGCCTGCCCTGCGCCGCCGGTACGTATGTACACAGCAAAATACCGTAATTCTCCTATGTACAGCGTGCCGACGGGCTGCCAAAACAGGCGCTTTTCAATCAATGCTTGTGAAATTCATGAAAATTTTCGCCGCAGGTCGAACGCGCTGCACCATCCGGTGATTTACCGAAACGTGAAGCCGATGCACCGGACTGCGGCATATCCTGCCGTTCCGCATGACCTCACGCAGAATGATGAAGCCGATAGGGTGCTACTGCGTACAGGGCATCATAGGCAGAAATCTGAGTGGATTTGCGGCATGGCAGATTTTTCATCTCCCCGCACGCCAGTATCACCGAGAAGAAAACCGATTACACGAAAATATGGAGGTAAAAAGTTGATGAAATCCAATCTGAGAAATGAGATCAAGTCGTACATCGTCCGTCAGGGAATGACCATGCAGGAGGTCGTTGACCTGCTGCGGGACGAACACGGCTGGTCTGACAGTGTCTCCAACCTGTCCAATAAGCTCCAGCGGGAATCCCTGCGCTATGTCGAAGCCGTCCAGCTTGCCGACGCGCTGGGTTACGAGATCGTCTGGCAGCGAAAGAAAAGCTGACGATCCGAGAATATCCCGAAAGTCCCACCGGGACTAAGGGCGCACTTCTATACTCTCCTGACGGGAGTATGTGCGCTCTGCGAGGCGAACAGCCTGGACAGTTGATTGTCCGGGCTGTTTTGCGTCGCGTTGCTCCGTACAAGTGGCTGCACCCCTTGCGACGCTTGCGCGTCTATCCCTGCTCACTTTGCAGCGGGAACAATCTGCTGACGCAGACAATTTCCGCCGCAAAGTCCGAACTATCATTTCACCATTTTTTGAAGGAGGTCACACAATGTCAAAACAGAAAAACCTTGCCGAGCTGAACGCAGAGAAAAAAGAAATTGAGCAGCAGCTTGCGCAGGAACAGCACAAGAAGCAGCGTCTGGAAAACCGTGCCGCCTATTATGAGCGTGGCGACCGAACCAAACGCGCACACAACCTGATTGTCCGCAGTGCGGATATGGAAAGCATTGCCCCGCTGACGAAGCTGTTGACACGCGCTGAGTTTTACACCTTTGCCGAAAAGGTTTTTGACCTGCCGGAGGTCAAGGGCTTGCTCATGGAAGCGGTCAACGAACACAACCGGGTAGAGCTGGAAACGAGGTGTTGAGTATCGCACTATATCATTTTCATGTGACGCAGATCAAACGCAGCGCGGGACAATCCGCTATTGCCTCTGCTGCCTATCGTGCCGGGGAAAAATTGCACAGCGAGTATTACGGTGAGGTCAGCGACTACACCCGCAAGGGCGGCGTGATCTGCTCCGAAATCCTTTTGCCATCCCATGCACCACCGGAGTATGCAGACCGAGAAACGCTCTGGAACGCCGTGGAGAAAGCCGAGCGTGGAAAGAAAGCCCAGCTCGCATACAGCTTTGATATTGCCTTGCAGAACGAGTTTTCCATGCAGGAGAACGTCGCTCTGGCAAGGCAATTTTTGTTGGACAATTTTGTGAGCCGGGGTATGGTGGTAGACTTCGCCGTGCATCAGCCGGACCGCGAGGACGGCGGCATTTCCAATCCGCATTTTCACGTCATGTGTCCGATTCGCCCCATTGAGCCAGACGGCAGGTGGGGCAACAAACAGCGGCGGGAATATCTGCTGGACGAGCATGGAGAGCGCATTTTAGACGAAGCGGGCAACTATGTATTCAACGCTGTCCCCACCACCGACTGGGGCAGCCCCGACACCTTGGAGTATTGGCGGCAAGCATGGGCTGATCTGTGCAACGCGAAGTTTGCGGAGAAAGATTTGGATTGCCGGATTGACCACCGCAGCTATACTCGTCAAGGCATTGAACAGATCCCTACCGTCCACGAGGGACCGTCTGTCCGAGCAATGGAAGCGAAGGGCATCCGCACCGATAAGGGCGACTTCAACCGCTGGGTTCGCAAAACCAACGCCATGCTGCGGGAAGCAAAGAATAAAATTGCCTCTTTGCTGGAATGGCTGAAAGCGGTCAAGGAAGAACTCTCCAAGCCGCAGCCGCCCATGCTGAACGATCTGCTGATGACCTATTACAATAACCGCAACAAGGGCGCATACAGCACAAAGGCCAAGACAGCCAACTTACAGCGGTATGCGGATGCGTTCCGCTTTTTGCAGGAGAAGCAGCTTTTTACCACCGATGATCTGGATGCCGCGCTGCATTCCATGAAGAACAGCATCAACGCAATGAAAGCGTCTGCCGGGGAAAAGCAATCCCGTATCAAGGAGGTAGACGATCTTCTGCGCATGACACAGTATTATATCGATGGAAAACCGGTTGCGGATAAGCTGGGAAGCATCCGTTTTGAAAAATCCCGACAGAAATACAAGTCGGAGCATGACGATTCGCTGCGGACATTCTACATGGCGGAGCGTAAATTGAAACCGTATTTCAAGGATGGCAAGCTGCCCATCACCGCATGGCGCAGGGAGCGTGAGCGTCTGGAGCAGGAGTATAAGGACATTCAGACAGAGCTTTCGCCGCTTTACGCCGACGTCAAAAAGCTCTGGGCCATTCACTACAACATTTATGAAGTGCAGCATGAGCAGGAGCGGCAGCAGACACAACTGCGCAGCCGCAAAAACGAAATAGAATTATGAGAAAGGAATCGTATATGGAAAAAATCATCAGCATTGATGAAATCAACCGTGCCGTGATGGAGGCGAAAGACGATTTGGTCTTTGAGCTTTGTAAAGTCTTTGACTATGAGAGCTGCTTTGATCCGGTCTTTGAGCCGCCGGAATCCTTTTTGCAGGAGTGCGAGGCCTATTGGAACAAGCGAAGCCCCTTCTGCAAGACTGTGGAGCGCAAGATCGGAAACACATGGTACACCATTGAAACCGTCTGTGACGGAACTGAGCCGCTTACCGCCAAGGTAAAACGGCTCATTTTTTCTGACCGGGAGGTGGCTTGTTAATGACAACGACGCAAAACTATGGTAATATAATTTCAAGCACACCGATTCTGTCGGCTGACCCGAACGTGAAGGAGGACGTTATGACGGATCAGCAAAAAATTACAATACTCTACTGCCGCCTCAGCAACGAGGATTCGCAGGAGGGCGAGTCGAACTCGATACAGAATCAACGCGAGCTGTTAACTCGATACGCACGGGATCATGGCTACACAAACTTGAAAGTGCTGATTGACGATGGTTATACGGGCACGAACTTCCAGCGTCCCGGCGTACAGGAGGGCTTTGAACTCGTCAAGCAGGGATTAGTGGGCTGCTGGCTGGTAAAAGACCTATCTCGCTTTGGTCGTGATTATCTGACAGTAGGCCAGTACACCGACATCATCTTCCCCAGCTACGATGTGCGCTTCATTGCCGTCAATGACGGCGTGGACAGTCAGCGTGGGGACGGAGAAGGATTTGCCGCAATCCGCAACCTGTTCAACGAGTGGTATCCGAGAGATACTTCCAAGAAAGTCCGCATCAGCCTGCATCAGCGCGGCACCAGCGGCAAGCATCTGGGCAAGCCGCCCTATGGCTACCGCTGTGATCCGAATGACAAGGACAAGTGGATTCTGGATGAGGACGCCGCACCGGTGGTCAAGCGCATCTTCGACCTCTGCATTGACGGCAAAGGCCCGGAGCAGATTTCACGGATTCTTGAAAGGGATCAGGTTCTCACGACCAGGGCGCTGTACGCCAGCCGCAAGGGAAAGCCACTGCCCAAGAACCCTTATGGATGGAAGGATCAATCCATCGTCGGGATTCTGGAACGGCAGGAATACACCGGATGCACCTGCAATTTCAAGACCTACTCCAAGTCCTACAAGCTGAAAAAGCGGATTCCAAACGAGGCGGAGAATATGTTCATCGTGCCAGACACGCAGGAGGCTATCGTTTCTCAGGCGCAATGGGATAGAGTACAGGAGCTGCGCAAAAACAAACGCCGTCCCGTGAAAGCGGAACGGCAGGGATTATTCGCAGGACTGGTCTACTGTGCAGACTGCGGCAGCAAGCTTCATTTCGCCACCTGCAAGGGCTTTGAGGGCAAGCAGGATCACTATCGCTGCTCCAAGTACAAGAGCGGACGGGGCGAATGCAGCGCACACTATATCCGGGAAGATGTACTGCGGGAACTGGTACAGGAACGGATTCAGGCGGTCAATGCGTATATCCGCAGCGATGTGGAGGGCTTTCAGGAGGAATGGCTGCACTACCACCGCGCCGATCAGGAACGGGACATCCGGGAAGATCAGAAGCGCATGGAGCAGGCAAAAAAGCGCCTTGCCACCCTCGATGTGGTCATGTCCCGGCTCTATGAGGACTACGCCCTCGGTGAGATCAGCAAGGAAAAGTACAAGAAGATGACTTCTGATTATGAAGCGGAGCAGGAACGGTTAAAGCTCGAAATTGAAACAACGGAAGAATGGGTTGAACAGCGGCAGGCGATGGGCGACGATCTGGACGCTTTCATTGCGCTGACGAAAAAGTATGTGGATGTCACGGAGCTGACGCAGACGATTGTCAACGAGTATATCAGGAAGATCATCATTCACGCACCGGATAAGTCTGGCGGCAAGCGCAGACAGAAGGTGGAGATCATCTTTAATTTTGTTGACGAGGTGGAGATCCCCGTGCTGGCAGAACCCATGATTGCAGAATCTACCCTTGGACGCAGAAAAACGGCGTGACCTTCACGGTCACACCGTTCTCTGCCCGAACCACAAGACTTATAGTTCCTTACGACTGTTAAGCCTTGATTTTACTGGGTTTCTGCTTGTTTTCCTATGTCAACGCTCTTAAACAGGCGTCTTTTTTGTTGTGCTTTGATTTGCTCCGGCTATCAGTTCTCCGTCTCGCCGCAGCCGCTCTCTATGAACTCCGCAAGGGTTCTGACGGCTTCTTTTTCGTCCTCGCCCTCGGCGCATATCTCTATGCTTTTCCCGCAGACAATGCCCGCAGAAAGCAGCGCAACGACCGATTTTGCGTTAACCGTCTTTTCACCGGCAAGCAGGCTTATGTCGCTCTTAAAGAGCTTTGCCGTCTTGACGAATGTCGAAGCGGGACGCGCGTGAAGTCCGGATTTATTTATAACGGTAACTTGTCTTTTTTCCATCTGATCCTCCATGCATTCAACAGCGTCCGGCAATGCGTCCGCTCTGTCTGAAGCTTCTATTTTCTATACTTTTCCGGCTGCATTCCGTTCAATATATTCTTTACCTGCGCAGCCGTCTCCGCTTTCAGCAAAAGTTCCGCTTTCGCCGAACACTCTTCATAGGAAAGCTCGGAGATGAGCCTGCGCACGCGTGTGATCTTCGGCACGGAAACGGAAAACTCATCCAGCCCCATTCCAAGCAAAGCCGGAACAAACGCCAGATCTCCTGCCGCCTCGCCGCACATACAGCAGGGAATGCCACCCTCGTGCGCGGAGCGGATGACCCACGCGATAAGTCTTATAACGCCGGGATTATAGTGCGTATAAAGCTTCTGTACGCGTTCGTTTCCGCGGTCAACGGCCGTAGTATACTGCGTGAGATCGTTTGTCCCTATCGAGAAGAAATCCGCCTCTTTCGCAAACACATCCGCCATTACCGCGGCGGCGGGGATCTCTATCATCAGCCCCACCTTTACGTTATCCGCCACGGCTTCGCCCTCATCGGCAAGCTGCCTGCGGGCTTCCTGCACGGCGGCTTTCGCCTCGCGAAATTCTTCAAGAGAGGAAACCATCGGAAACATTATATGAAGCTCTCCCTTAACGGACGCTTTGAGCAGTGCGCGCAGCTGCGTCATAAACAGCTCTCTGCGGTCAAGGCAGATCCTTATGGCACGGTAGCCCATAAACGGATTCTGCTCCGGCGGGAGATCAAGATATTTCAGTTCCTTATCACCGCCCGCGTCAAGCGTGCGTATGGTAACGTGCCGCCCTTTCAAAACTTCCAGCGCTTCTCCGTACGCGGCGCACTGCCTTGCCTCATCCGGCAGACCGTTTGACTCCATGTACAGAAACTCACTGCGGAGAAGGGCCTTCCCCGGCTGTGTTCAGGATAGCATCCGGCTGTGTCAGCCT
>OHBM01001564.1_pt1 | contig 16564 bp, 17 predicted proteins | sample 1577251 | NCBI WGS metagenome assembly OHBM01 (sample SAMEA3541557, study PRJEB24748) | human gut metagenome | biome: human gut; feature: human-associated habitat; material: faeces | place: China | collected 2012 | reverse complement strand
CGCTCTGACGCACATTTGGGACAGTATTGCATAAAGAACTCCTTAACTGGAGTATGCCATTATAACATTCTTTATGCAATACTCTCCTATTTTTTTCTACCTTCATTCAAATGGCTTTGCTTTACCTAAAACAACTGGCATTGCCTTCATTTTGCAGACTGTTTACTTTTATCTCCTCTACCGACGCGTCTATCCTTTCCATGAAGGTTTCGGGACTGGAGGTTGCATGACTATCTCGCGTTTCATGGAGACAGCTCCCTCACTGGAATCATACTGGCGGGCCATCATCCTGTTTGGCCGTAATGTAGCATCCTATAAATTTGCACTTGCCAAATCTCTGCTTGATATTCAGGAAAGCAGTATCGCGCTTGAAGACCTCGCACGCCCTTATGCCGCGCATATCTGTGAGCATCTCAAAAAGGAGGATAAACAATGCACGAGCCAGTCGAGCAAATTTCTTGATACCTGCCGCTCCTTCAATGCAGGAGAACTTGACGAGGCCACATTGTACGCCATTACGGAAAAGCTTGGTTTCATCAATGTCCTCGACGCGTTCCATATCGTCAATGCAGCACCTATCGGGCCTTCATTCTTTCAAAAATATAAAAAAAACGGGAAAATATATCTTTCTATCACCGACGACCTGTTTCAGCTGAAAGAGACTATCCCAAGTCCAGATCTTGTACAGGAGGCATAAGCCCGGTGGAACCTTGTCGAAACGGCATGGGCTCTTTCCCTGTCGCGGGACGTCATCCGCATCCAGTATGATTCTGTCGAGAATGCACTATTCACTCTTTACGCCTCAAAACGAAAGGATGTCACCTCTGCCCGGGATGCCCTGAACGGATACCAAAAAGGAAAGTGCTTTTACTGCATGAAGAATATCGACTTGCATAATTGCGATGTTGACCACTTTTTTCCGCATATATTGAAAAATATAAACATACCTATAAATATTGACGGGATTTGGAATCTTGTATTGTCTTGCCCAGATTGTAACAGAGGCGAACATGGAAAATTTGCAAAAGTACCCGAATTAACATATCTTGAAAGATTGCATACACGAAACGACTTTTTTATCGGCAGTCATCATCCGCTGCGAGAAACTTTGATGCTGCAAACAGGGATGACGGCAAAAGCTCGGCGGGCCTTTCTCCAAAAAGTCGACAGCGTTGCTATCAGCCACCTTATCCACCGCTGGCGTCCACTACAGGAATTGCCAAACTGTTTTTAACCATTTTTGTGAGGAGCCATGTCGGATACCATCTCCTATTACGCACAGACAGCGGAACAATTCATACAGAATACTGTCCACACCAATATGGACTCCCTTTACCGGGAATTTGTCCCGCTGCTTCCTCCGAATGGTGCCATACTCGATCTTGGTTGCGGCAGTGGCAGGGATACCCTCTATTTTGCCCAACAGGGCTTCCATGTTGTTCCTCTTGATGCGACGAAAGAGTTTGTCGAGTACACTTTCCATCTGACCGGCATCCAGCCTGTCCATACATCTTTTGCGGACATGGAACTTGCTCCCCAGTCGTTCGATGCTATCTGGGCTTGTGCTTCCCTGCTTCATGTTCCCCGTGTAGAACTCGAAGGTATCCTCAAAAAAATCCGCGCTGCCCTCAAGCCTCAGGGCATCCTGTATCTTTCTTTCAAATATGGCACCTTTGAAGGTATGCGTAACGGACGCTATTTTACGGATATGGACGAATCTTCCCTTGCTTCACTGATGGGCAGAACAGGAAGTTTTTCTTTATACAAACAATGGATATCTGAAGACGTACGTCCCGACAAGAAAGGTTCCTGGCTCAATGCGCTTTATCGCAAGGAACAAAAAAATCTATAAAGAGCAATCCTCTTTCTCGCACACGTCTCTTATTTTTACGGTCTCTGAAACAAAGGTAGAAAGCATTCCATCGGGCAGCTCTGACGGCTGCCCTTCTTCCGTTGACATTAGTTCGCCCACGAACTAAAAACGCCCGAATTCCTGCACGGAGGCCCCATGCCTGCCACTTCACCTGATGACATCATCGACCTGCTCTCCCGTATCCGGGAACGGGCCAACCAGTATATCTGCGACGAACTTGCCCGGCGCGGCATCACCGATCTGCTGCCCGCCCACGGGGCCGTGCTCCATGCCCTGTTCAAGGAATCCCCCCAGCCCATGAGCACGCTGGCCCGGCGCATAGGCCGCAAAAAAAACACGGTCACGGGCCTGGTGGATACCCTGCAGGAGCGCGGCTACTGCCGGCGCCGTCCCTCGCCGCAGGACGCACGGGTGCAGCTCGTGTCCCTGAGCGACAGGGGCGAGGCCCTGCGCCATGTCCAGACGGACATCTCCACGGCACTGCACCGCAGGCTCTGGCAGGACGTCCCGCCCGCGGATCAGGCCGCCTGCATGGCTGTTCTGGACAGCCTCCTGCGCAATCTGGCCCGCTGATCCTCTGTCCCCAACGCCCCGCCACTTTCAGCCATTCGCGGAATCCCCATGCTCAAGACCGCTTCCCTTATCGGGCTCGTCCTCTATTTTGCCATCCTGTTGCTGGTCGTCCTCAAGGAAAAAAAGAACAGCGACGTGGAAGACTATTTCTTTGCCGGGCGCAGCCTGCCGTTCTGGGCCCTGTCCATCACCTTCATCGCCTCATGGTGGGGCGGGGGCTCGGCCCTGTCCACGGCGGATCTGGCCTTTGCCGACGGCATGGGGGCCTTCTGGTACTACGGCGTGCCCGTGCTGGTGGCCACCCTGCTCATGGGCCTGGGGGCACGGGCCATCCGCAGCGTGGGCTATCTGACCCAGGGGGCCATGATGGAGGCCCGCTATTCCCGTCCCGTGGCGCGGCTGCTGGCACTGATGATCCTGTTTTTCATGCTGTTCTCCGCTGCCTCGCAGATGGTGGCCGTGGGGGACTTTTTCGGAACCTTCCTCGGCATGGGCTATGAGGGCGGCGTGCTGGCCGGGACGCTCATCGTGCTGGTCTATTCCATGTTCGGGGGCTTTCGCGGCGTGGTGCTCACGGACATCATCCAGTTCGTGCTGCTGCTCCTGTCCGCCCTGGCCGTCTTCGTGGTGGCCATGCAGGAATGCGGCGGCCTGGGCCCCATCGCGGAGGCGGCGGCCCGCAGTGGCAGGCCGGAATTCATGAGCCTGACCGCAGGCGCCCCCAAATACCTGATGTACGTCATCACCTTCGGCTGCTCGTGGATGATCCAGGCCAATGTCTGGCAACGCATCTCGGCCACACGCGACACGCGGGACGCCCGGCGCATGACGGTCATGAGCTTTTTCGTCTACATCCCGCTGTACCTGATCGTGGTCCTTACCGGCATGGCGGGCATCGTCCTGTTCGATACCCTGCCCAAGGGCGGCGTGGTCACCGCCCTGGTGGAAAGCTCCATGTCGCCCCTGCTGGCGGCGGTGGTCTTCGTGGGCATCTCGGCGGCCATCATGTCCACCATGGACTCCCTCATCAACACCGGCGCCATGACCCTGGTCATGGACCTGCTCCCCGGCAGCTACGACGAAAAGACCCGGTTGCGCCTGTCCCGGCTGGCCACGCTGGTCATCGTGGCCGTGGGCATCCTCATCTCCCTGCGCATCCGTTCCATCTTCGAGATCACCTGGATAGCCTCGGACATCATCACCACCGGCGTGTTCGTACCGCTTGTCCTGGCCTTTTTCTGGCGGCGCGGCACCAGCAGGGGCGCCCTGTGCTCCATGCTCTGCGGCCTGGCCTACTGCCTGTACAATCTGGCCATCTTCCTGGGGATGCCCTTGCCCGCCTTCTGGGAGCAGCAGTCAGCTCTGCAGGTGATCCTGGGCGTCTGCCTCTCCCTGCTGGTCTTTACCGTGACCAGCCTGCTGGATGAGCCGGAATACCACAAGGCCGACGCCTTTCTGGCCCGGACCCGGCAACAGGCCTGCTGACGGCATGCCGCCCCGTGCCGTGACGCGCCTGCCGGGGACGCAGTCCGCAGCGGGGCCACCGCGACATGTCCGGCAACCCGCTGGCAGCGGCACATGGAAGCAGACCGGAAGGATGCCCTGCAAAGCCGCATCCTGTGGCGGACAATGCCCTGCCGAAAAAACGCCGGCACAGGGAGTACGGCCATTCCACGCCCTGACGCTTTGCTCATGCCTGACGCAGCAGACTGGCTCCGTCAGACTTGCGGAGCCCCCTTGGCAAGGCCCCGCTTTGCTGGCACAATCTCCGACAGGCCGTTTTTCGTCTGCTATTCAGGATACTTTTACCTGACCCGCTCCCGGGCAGGAGGGCATTATGAAGACAGAATCGTCCGCCCCTTCCGAAGACAGCCTCCGCAACAAGCGCCGTTCCTTCCTGGCCGGTCTGGTCGCCACGGGCCTGCTCTATGCCACGCCGGTCCTGCTCTGCGTCAATGAAGCCGAGGCCCACTCCCGGCCCTCGCACCGGCGGCGCAGACGTTCTTCCCACGGCAGCCATTATTCCCGGCGCAGCGGCTACTCCAGACGCAGCCGCCGCAGCCGTCCCTCGCGTCGCCATTCCCGCCCCTCCCGCAACTATGATTACCGTGACCGTTATGACGACCGTTACGACGGTCGCTACGACGGCCGCTATAATGAAGGCTGGCATCGTGAGGCCGGGGATCGCCTGCGTGACACGTTCAATGACGCCCTGGGGGGCTTCCGGCCGGATCGCTACTAGGCATGGCGCACCAGGACGTCTTTTTTGCCGGTGTGCCGGGAGCCGTGCGACTGCATGACTGCCAAGGCCTGCTGCCCGCACTGGATGCTTTTTTCCGGCTCTGGCCGCACGCCCCGCAACCAGCGGGGCTCCCGTCCATCTCCGGGACACTGCCATCCGGCCTGCACGAAACTGCGCCCCTGCTGGTCATCACTCCACAGGGGCGCGGCTATCGCCTGCGCTCTCCCTGGCTGCCCGCTCCCCGCTACGAACCCTCCCAGGCCTGCCTGCTGTGCAGCCTGGCCATCGAGCTGGTGGCCGCCTGCTGTCATGCCTGCCCCCGCCTGATCTCCCTCCATGCCGCGGCCGTGTGCCTGCATGGGCGCACCCTGGTTTTCTGCGGCGACAACCGCGCCGGGAAAAGCACGCTGGTCGCCCGTCTCATGGCCGGTGCAGCCCGGGGGCTCGGTGACGACCTGCTGGGCCTCCACCGGGGAAAAATCTTTTCCTTCGGCGTAGCTCCCCGCCTGCGCCTGCCCCCGCCCTCTTCCCCTGCCCTGAAACGCTTCATGAACGAGCGCCCGGGCATACGTGATCGCCATTATGGCTATCTGGCTCCCTCCCCGGACGATCTGGCGCCCTGGGGCGAACGCCACGCCCCGGATGCCGTGATCCTGCTGGAACGCACGCCCGGCAGCCGGGCCGTTCTTCTGCCCGCCCCTGCCGCCACCGGCATGGACAACGTGCTGGCCCGTTTCCTGATCCCCGATGGCGGTGCACCGGATGTCCTCAGGCTGGGCTCGCAACTGCTGGATGCCCTGCCCTGCCGCATCCTCCGCTATGATGACCTGGATGAAGCCGCAAAGCTCCTCGCACGGCAGGCGCCCTTGCTGCCCCCGGCTGCGCCCCTGCCCGCGGATTTTCCTCCCGTGCCGGATTCTTCTGCCTCTTGTGCTCGTCCCTCAGCCGGTCGGCCTCCCGCAGCCGAGCCCCCCGGCGACGCGGGGGACAGCAGGACACTGTGGCAGCAACGCCCGGGCCTGAGTTGCCGGCAGGCAGGACAAAGCCTCTTCCTCACGGACAGCCACGGTAACCACATCTTTCGTCTCGATGGCACCGGAGCCGTGGTCTGGCAGCTGCTTTCCGCTCCCCTTTCACGTGACGAGGCTCTTTCCCTGCTGGCCGAGACCTTCCCTGACGTCCCCAAAACACGCATCCGGCACGAGCTGAAACAACTTTTTCAGGCCCTTTTTGAAGCCCGCTTGATCGAAAAAGCCCATAAAAGCCCCTGAAGCAAGGAAAACGGGCTTTTTAGGTATATTTATAACATATTGTTTTTATTTATTTTTTATTTTTTAACGAAAAAAAATCGAAAAAATGCAAAAAAGTGCTTGCCAAAGGGGCCGGTTTTCCGTAAACACATCCTTGCTGCTGACGAATGCCTCACGAAAGCGAAAGCCGAACGGGGCAGCAGGGCACCGGAAGCAAAGCCGGACAAGCCCACGCCAGACTGAAAATCTTGCAAGCCAACATCGCTTGCAACTCAGAGTGGAGGGGTTCCCGAGTGGCCAAAGGGAACAGACTGTAAATCTGTCGTCGTAAGACTTCGGTGGTTCAAATCCACCCCCCTCCACCACTTCTGAATAAGAAGTGTGGCACATGCTAACAACTGCCTTGGCTGTAGGAGACAGGTAGACTGTCGGGAACTACGGTGCAGTACCGGGCCATGCCGAAACCCGGGGGTCAGTTCGCTGACCTGCAAAACAACGCGCATCGAGGATGCGGGAATAGCTCAACGGCTAGAGCATCAGCCTTCCAAGCTGAGGGTTGCGGGTTCGAATCCCGTTTCCCGCTCCATTCCTGCATTTTTCCCTTCCAGTCATCCTTTTTCCTGTCAAAGCACGTTCCCTGGGCAACAACACAGGGACTTATGCGGGCAGTGGCAAGAAACCGGGAGCAGGCGTTCGAAACCATGCTCAAGGTTGAAAGTACAGTAACCGCAACAAATTTTATCCTCAGGGAGACGTACAATGGGCAAGGAAAAATACGAACGCAAAAAGCCCCACGTTAACATTGGTACCATCGGCCACATCGACCATGGTAAGACCACTCTGACCGCCGCCATCACCAAGATCGCCGGTCTGAAGGGCTCCGGTAGCTTCATTTCCTACGACGAAATCGACAAGGCTCCCGAAGAAAAGGAACGTGGTATCACCATCGCCACCGCCCACGTGGAATACGAAACCGAAAAGCGTCACTACGCTCACGTGGACTGCCCCGGCCACGCTGACTACATCAAGAACATGATCACCGGTGCTGCCCAGATGGACGGTGGTATCCTGGTGGTGGCCGCTACCGACGGTCCCATGCCTCAGACCCGTGAGCACATCCTGCTCGCCCGTCAGGTCGGCGTGCCCCAGCTGGTCGTGTTCCTGAACAAGTGCGACCTGGTGGACGACGAAGAACTGCTGGAACTGGTGGAACTGGAAGTGCGCGAACTGCTGTCTTCCTACGATTTCCCCGGCGACGACGTGCCCGTTATCCGTGGTTCCGCTCTGAAGGCTCTGGAATGCGACGATCCCGACGCTCCTGAAGCCAAGTGCATCATCGAACTGCTGCAGGCTTGCGACGACTTCATCCCCGATCCCGAGCGCGACATCGACAAGCCCTTCCTGATGCCCATCGAAGACGTGTTCTCCATCTCCGGCCGCGGTACCGTGGTGACCGGTCGTGTGGAACGCGGCATCATCAAGGTCGGCGACGTGGTGGAAATCGTGGGTATCAAGCCCACCGCCCAGACCACCTGCACCGGCGTGGAAATGTTCCGCAAGCTGCTGGACCAGGGCGAAGCTGGTGACAACATCGGTGTGCTGCTGCGCGGCACCAAGCGTGACGAAGTGGAACGCGGCCAGGTGCTCGCTGCTCCCAAGTCCATCACGCCCCACAAGAAGTTCAAGGCTGAAGTGTACGTCCTGTCCAAGGAAGAAGGTGGCCGTCATACCCCGTTCTTCTCCGGCTATCGTCCTCAGTTCTACTTCCGTACCACCGACATCACCGGTGTGATCAACCTGCCCGAAGGTGTGGAAATGGTCATGCCTGGCGATAACAGCCAGTTCCTGGTGGAACTGATCGCCCCCATCGCCATGGAAGCCGGTCTGCGCTTCGCCATCCGTGAAGGTGGCCGTACCGTGGGCTCCGGCGTGGTGACCGAAATCATCGAGTAGTACCATGAGAGTGAATATCATCCTTGCCTGCACTGAGTGCAAGCGTCGCAACTACAGCACCCGGAAGAACAAGAAGAACACCACCGGGCGTCTGGAAATGAAAAAATATTGTCCCTGGGACAAGAAGCACACGCTTCACAGAGAAACCAGGTAACAATACTTCCGCAGGGGGGAGCACCCCTCCCCCCTGACGGTACGCAGGGCAGTAGCTCTAACGGCTAGAGCGGCGGTCTCCAAAACCGCAAGTTGGGGGTTCGAATCCCTCCTGCCCTGCCATTTTTTATCTTGTGGGAAGCACCATGGTAAAGAAATCCGCGCAAGCCGACTCCAAGACCGAACAGACCCCCAACCCCATCTCCCGCCTGGCGCAATATATCGAAGATTCTCGCGGCGAACTGCGTAAGGTTACGTGGCCTACGCTCAAGGAAACGCGCAAAGCGACGTTTGCGGTTCTGGGCTTTGTTGCCGTCATGGCGATCGTGCTTGGCCTCGTGGATCTGGGGCTTTCGGCCATCATCAAGAGCATCCTCTCCTGAAGGCACATATGAACACTCCCGTTATCGACGAGAACTCCGAACTGGGGAAGAAGTCTCGCTGGTACATCGTGCACACCTACTCCGGTTTCGAGCAGCGCGTGCAGAAGACCATTAAGGCGATGATGGATTCCGGCGAGGACAATGGCCTCATCCAGGAAGTGGTCGTGCCTACCGAAAAGGTCATCGAACCTTCCAAGAACGGCTCGCAGCCTCGCACCAGTACCCGCAAATTCTACCCCGGCTATGTGATGATCCGCATGATTATGACGGATCTTTCCTGCCATCTGGTGCAGTCCATCCCCAAGGTCACCGGTTTTGTGGGGGGTAAGAACCGCCCCACTCCCATGAGCGAAAGCGACGCCGCGCGCATCCTCTCGCTGATGGAAAGTCGCCAGGAGACCCCCCGGCCCAAGTTCAACTTCGAACGCGGCGACGACGTTCGGGTTATCGAGGGCCCCTTCGAGGGCTTCAATGGCGTCGTGGACGATGTCAACTACGAAAAGGGCAAGCTGCGCGTATCCGTTTCCATCTTCGGAAGACAAACCCCGGTGGAACTGGATTTCGTGCAGGTTTCCAAGGGCTAGCATCGGAGCAGCGCCGCAGGGCGCTGTTCCAGTCATAAGGATAGAACATCATGGCCAAAAAAGAAGTTGCCAAAATCAAACTGCAGATTCCGGCCGGCGCCGCCAACCCCTCCCCGCCGGTGGGTCCCGCCCTGGGTCAGCATGGCCTGAACATCATGGGCTTCTGCAAGGAATTCAATGCCCGCACCCAGGACCAGAAGGGCATGATCATCCCTGTGGTCATCACGGTCTACGCTGACCGCTCCTTCACCTTCATCACCAAGACCCCTCCGGCCGCGGTGCTGATCATGAAGGCCGCCAAGATCGAAAAGGGCTCCGGTGAACCCAACCGTAACAAGGTTGGCAGCCTGACCATGGCCCAGGTGGAAGAAATCGCCAAGCTGAAGCTGCCCGATCTCAACGCCGCCACCCTTGAGTCCGCTGTGAAGTCCATCGCCGGCACCGCCCGCAGCATGGGCATCGAAATCAAGTAGGGACCGGTTTACCGGATGACGGCAGCCTGGCTGCCCCTCGTTGATCAATTGTACTGCCAGACCTGGAGCAGTCCATGTGTGGCAGGAGATAAAACGAAAGGATAAAGACATGCCCAAGCATGGCAAAAATTTTCGCAAAGCTCTCGAAGGCGTGAACCTGCAGGAACGCCTGAGCGTTGAAGACGCTGTGAGCAAATCCCTGGGCGCTTCCTTCGCCAAGTTCGACGAAACCGTCGACGTGGCCATCCGCCTGGGTGTTGACCCCAAGTACTCCGACCAGATGGTGCGCGGCGCTGTGACCCTGCCTCACGGCCTGGGCAAGACCGTTCGCGTGGCCGTTTTCTGTAAGGGTGAAAAGCAGGCCGAAGCCACCGCCGCCGGCGCCGACTTCGTGGGTGCTGAAGACCTGGTGGCCAAGGTCAAGGAAGGCTGGCTGGACTTCGACGCCGCCGTCGCCACCCCTGACGTCATGGCTCTGGTGGGCCAGATCGGCCGTCTGCTCGGCCCCCGCGGCCTGATGCCCAACGCCAAGACCGGTTCCGTTACCTTCGACGTGACCAAGGCCGTCAACGAACTGAAGGCCGGTCGCGTGGACTTCAAGGTCGACAAGGCCGGTGTTCTGCACGCTCCTCTGGGCAAGGTTTCCTTCGGTCCCGAAAAGATCCTGGGCAACCTCAAGGCCCTGCTGGAAACCGTGAATCGTCTGAAGCCCTCCGGCGCCAAGGGCACCTACATGCTCTCCATGGCTGTGTCCACCACCATGGGCCCCGGCTTCAAGATCGATATGTCCCAGGTGAAAAAATTCCTGGAAGGCTAAGCCCATTTTTTAGTTGACATCGTGCGGGGATTGCAGTAATAGCAATCCCCGCATTTGAATTTACTGGCTAAGGCAAGGGAATTCGAGTCGAAGACGGCAGGCAGGCCGCAAGGCCTTTAATCCACCTGTCCAGACTTATCTTTGGCTCGGCATTCCACCCGGCAACCCCGAACGTGAGAGGTATCACGTGACCAGGTCTGAAAAAGCAGCCGTCATTGAAGCGATCAAAGCGAATGCCGATCGTGCTTCTTTTGCGGTGCTGACCGAGTTCAAGGGCATGACGGTGGAAGAGCTGACGAACCTCCGTGTGAACCTGCGCAAGGCTGGCGGCGAATTCTACGTCGTCAAGAACACGTTGGCCCGTATCGCTTTTACCGGTGGCACGCATGACGTTGTCAAGGACAAGTTCCACGACAACAGCGCCATTGCCCTTGGTTTCGATGACCCCGTGGCGGTGGCCAAGGCGTTGAGTGATTTTGCTAAGCAGAGCAAGCTGTTCCAGCTGCGCTGCGGCAGCCTGGAAGGCAAGGAAATGTCTGCCGAACAGGTCGAAGCCCTGGCCAAGCTGCCGTCCAAGGAACAGCTCCTTGGTCAGCTGCTCGGCACCATGAACGCCGTGCCCACCAATTTTGTTTCGCTGTTCGCCAACGTTCTCCGCGGCCTGCTCTATGCGCTTAAGGCCATCGAAGAAAAGAAGGGCGAAGCCGCCTAAGGCTTTCGCAGCAAGAAAAGCAATCAACCAAATTTTAGCCAAAGAGCTAGGAGTTTACCATGTCCGTGACCAAAGAACAGGTTGTTGAGTTCATCTCCAACATGACCGTCCTGGAACTGTCCGAATTCATCAAGGAACTGGAAGAAAAGTTCGGCGTGTCCGCTGCCGCTCCCGCCGCTGCCATGGTGATGGCCGCCCCCGCTGACGGTGGCGCCGCTGCCGCTGCCGAAGAAAAGACCGAATTCGACGTTATCCTGAAGGAAGCCGGCGCCAACAAGATCGGCGTCATCAAGGTCGTGCGCGCTCTGACCAGCCTGGGCCTGAAGGAAGCCAAGGAAAAGGTCGACGGCTGCCCCTCCACCCTGAAGGAAGGCGTGAGCAAGGAAGAAGCCGAAGAAGCCAAGAAGCAGCTGACCGAAGCCGGCGCTGTTGTCGAAGTGAAGTAAGTTCGGTTTTTCCGATCTTTTTGAAGGCGGGGTGCAAACCCCGCCTTTTTTATTGCCTGCCCACAGGCGGCCGGTAGCCTGCGGGTTCCCTTTTGTGTCTTTTTGATGCAGCCTGCTTTTTTTCATTGACGCTCCGTCTTTTTCCATACAAAAAAGACGGAGTTTCTTTTTTTTCGGCGTTGCCCCGGCGGCACAGGCATGGTAGATACTGCCCAGGCTGCTCACGGCAGCCGTCCCGCCCTCGCCCCCTCTCCCTTCCGGGGCGCTCCCGGGCTGAGGAAAAAGTGCTTGCAAAAACCATGCTTTTGCGGTATATCTCTTCGTTCCAAAACTGTTGTGGGAGAAGTATCTGGTTTTTCTGGTAGATAACGCCCGACGCGCATAGCCTTTTCTTTCAAGACAAGCGGCCTCACCCCTGCCGGCAACGCGGGGAAGTGTCGTTTGTCCTTTTTGCGCGTTGTGAAAACCGGATCCCACTGAGAGATATAGATTGTACGCTTCGGATCGCGGCATGACTGGCGTTTTGGCAGTCTGTCCACAGCGGTCTGCACGGGCAGAATGCCGACCGGACGTTCCGGTGCAACGCCGGCAGCCGAAGCGCAACCGCTACCTACCTTGAGGTATCGCATGGGCCAGCTTACCAAACAGTTCGGCAAAATCAACGTTACTCTCCCCATTCCGCACCTCCTCAATCTTCAGATCGACTCCTACAGCAAGTTCCTGCAGGAAGGCGTTGCCGAAGCCGATCGAAATAAGGAGGAAGGTCTGGAAGGCGTGTTCCACACCGTCTTCCCCATCGAAGATTTCAACAAGACCGCCAGCCTGGAATTCGTCAGCTACGAAATCCGCGAGCCCAAGTACGACCAGGCCGAGTGCATCTCCAAAGGCCTGACCTACGAAGCCCCGGTGCACATCAAGGTGCGCCTGGTGGTCTATGACACCGATGAAGCCACGGGCAACCGCACTATCCGCGACATCAAGGAACAGGGCATCTACTTTGGCACCCTGCCCCTGATGACGGAAAAGGGCACGTTCATCATCAACGGCACCGAGCGCGTCATCGTCAACCAGCTGCAGCGTTCTCCCGGCATCATCTTTGAACACGACGGCGGCAAGACCCACACCAGCCGCAAGGTGCTCTACTCCTGCCGAGTCATCCCCATGCGTGGCTCCTGGCTGGACTTCGACTTCGACCACAAGGACATCCTGTATGTCCGCATCGACCGTCGCCGCAAGATGCCCGCCACCATCCTGTTCAAGGCCATGGGCATGAGCAAGATGGACATCCTGGAGTACTTCTACACCCGCGAGCACTACCTGCTGAAGCCGCACAACACCCTGATGTGGGAAGTGGAAAAGTCCCTGTACCGCAAGGACAACGCCTACTCCGACATCGCCACCGAAGACGGCACCGTGCTCATCAAGGCCGGCAAGCCCATCACCAAGCGTGGCTGGCGTCAGGTCTGTGAAGCGGGCATCAAGGCCATCGAAGTGCGTCCCGACACCCTGGACGGCATGTTCCTGGCCGAAGACGTCATCGCTCCCGGCAGTGGCGAAGTGCTGGCCGAAGCCGCCGACGAGATCACTCCCGGCCTGCTGGAGCGCATGCGCGAAGCCGGCATCGAGCGTATCGCCGTGCTGCACACCAAGGGCACCGACACCTCTTCCTCCATCCGCGACACCCTGATGCAGGACCGCATCCCCGATCAGGAAAAGGCTCAGGAAGAGATCTACCGTCGTCTGCGTCCTTCCAGCCCGCCGACCGCCGAGATCGCCGCCAGCTTCTTCGACAACCTGTTCCGCAGCCCGGATTACTATGACCTGTCGCCGGTGGGCCGTTACAAGCTCAACCAGCGCTTGGGCCTGCCCGACACCGAAGATTCCCGTACCCTGACCGACAACGACATCCTCACCGCCATCAAGGTGCTGGTGCAGTTGAAGGACAGCCACGGTCCGGCCGACGATATCGACCATCTGGGCAATCGCCGCGTGCGCCTGGTGGGCGAACTGGTGGAGAACCAGTACCGCATCGGTCTGGTGCGCATGGAGCGCGCCATCAAGGAACGCATGAGCATCCAGGAAATCTCCACGCTCATGCCCCACGACCTGATCAATCCCAAGCCTGTGGCCGCGGTGCTCAAGGAGTTCTTCGGTACTTCCCAGCTGTCGCAGTTCATGGACCAGACCAACTCCCTGTCCGAAGTGACCCACAAGCGCCGTCTGTCGGCCCTGGGCCCCGGCGGTCTGACCCGTGAGCGTGCCGGCTTCGAAGTGCGCGACGTGCACACCTCCCACTATGGCCGCATCTGCCCCATCGAAACGCCCGAAGGTCCCAACATCGGTCTGATCGTGTCGCTGACCACCTTCGCCAAGGTCAACGACTTCGGTTTCATCGAGACCCCGTACCGCGTGGTGCGCAATGGCCGCATGACTGACGAGATCGTGCATCTGGACGCTTCCCGCGAAGGCGACCAGGTGGTGGCCCAGGCCAACGCCCGCGTGGACGCCGACGGCAACTTCCTGGACGAGTTCGTGACCGTGCGCGTCAAGGGCGAAGTGGAAATGCGCTCCCGTGACGAGGTGACCCTCATGGACATCTCGCCCAGCCAGATGGTCTCCATCTCGGCCGCGCTCATCCCCTTCCTGGAACACGACGACGCCAACCGCGCGCTGATGGGTTCCAACATGCAGCGCCAGGCCGTGCCGCTGCTGCGCAGCGAAAAGCCCCTGGTGGGCACCGGCATGGAAATCGACGTGGCCCGCGACTCCGGCGCCTGCATCGTGGCCCAGGCCGACGGCAAGGTGGAATACGCCGACGCCGACCGCATCGTGGTCTCCTACGAAGGCGACCTGTACAAGAAACAGGGCGGCGTGCGCGCCTATGACCTGCTGAAGTTCCACAAGTCCAACCAGAACTCCTGCTTTGGTCAGAAGCCCACCTGCTACCCCGGTCAGGTGTTCAAGAAGGGCGAGATCCTCGCTGACGGTCCCGGCATCGACGAAGGCCAGCTGGCTCTGGGCAAGAACCTGGTGGTGGCCTTCATGCCCTGGTGCGGTTACAACTACGAAGACTCCATCCTCATTTCCGAACGTACCGTGAAAGAGGACATCTTCACCTCCATCCACATCGAAGAATTCGAAGTGGTGGCCCGCGACACCAAGCTCGGACCCGAAGAGATCACCCGCGACATCCCCAACGTCAGCGAAGACATGCTGCGCAACCTGGACGACAGCGGCATCATCCGCATCGGCGCGGCCGTGAAGCCTGACGACATCCTGGTCGGCAAGATCACCCCCAAGGGCGAGACCCAGCTGACCCCGGAAGAAAAGCTGTTGCGCGCCATCTTCGGCGAGAAGGCCCGCGACGTGAAGAACACCTCCCTCAAGGTGCCCCCGGGAGTGGAAGGTACGGTCATCGACGTCAAGGTGTTCAACCGTCGTTCCGGTGAAAAGGACGATCGCACCCTGGCCATCGAGGCCCACGACACCGCCGTGCTGGATCAGAAGGAATCCGATCACATGCGCGCTCTGGGCAACCGCACCCGCGAAGTGCTGGCCCCCCATGTGCTGGGCAAGCTGACCGCCGTCAGCGTCCCCGGCAACAAGAAGGGCGAAGTGCTGGTGGAAGCCGGTGTCGCCCTGACCCGCGAGCAGCTGGACGCCATCCCGGTGAAGAAGCTGCAGGGCCTGTTCGAGAGCAAGGAAGTCAACGACATCGTGGCCGACCAGCTCAAGGACTACGACCATCAGGTGGATTACCTGCACGCCATCTATGACTCCAAGCGCGAGAAGGTCACCGAAGGGGACGATCTGCCTCCCGGCGTCATCAAGATGGTCAAGGTCCACATCGCCATCAAGCGTAAGCTCTCGGTGGGCGACAAGATGGCCGGCCGTCACGGTAACAAGGGTGTGGTCTCCTGCATCCTGCCCGAAGAAGACATGCCTTTCTTCGCCGACGGTCGCCCCGTGGACATCGTGCTCAACCCCCTGGGCGTGCCTTCGCGAATGAACATCGGCCAGATCATGGAAACCCACCTGGGCTGGGGCGCCAAGGAACTTGGCCGCCAGCTGGCCGAACTGCTGGATTCCGGCGCGGCCCTGCAGGTGGTGCGTGACGAGGTCAAGGACGTCTTCGATTCCCCGGCCATCAGCGAGCTGGTGGACAAGATGGATGACGAAGAGTTCATCGCCTCGGTCAAGAAGCTGCGCAACGGCATCGTGACCAAGACCCCGGTCTTCGACGGCGCCACCGAAGAAGAGATCTGGGGCTGGATGGAAAAGGCCGGCATGATTTGCAAGTTGATATGCCAAATCTTCGATTTTCGCGTTAGGCCACTCGTCATTATAGAAATCCGCACTACCGGAAATGAAGACGTTGTTGGAAAGAACTGCTCTTTCAAGAGTCCTTAATATATCTGTAATTTCTGAGTAGTCATTGACGAAAATTGTCTGAACGCCATAACGTTTTAAATCATCCTCTCGTAGATCTTGTCGAGCCTTTTGGTATCCAAACTCCTCATCGGTCATGGAAGCTGTTTGTATGACTTTTTTCATAAAGCAATAATGAGTTCTGATATTTTCGTCTAACAAAAGTTTAATTTGCCCAAGAATACTATCAAGGTTAGGATCTTCAAAACTGAAGCCGACAAAAAGAAAAACGCCTTTGATCTCGACAGGCTCATTAACCGCAAAAGGCGGCCCGGGCCGGACGAGCTGTGTGAGGTGTATGCCGTGGCTGTGCCGGACGATGGGCTCACAAGCGAGGACGAGGACATCCTCAATTATGATGACATCGACGATCCGGACGCCTTTGCATAAATAGGGCTTTGGGACAAAGTGTCCCGAAGTATGTAACCTGCCGCCAGAAATGGCGGCTTTTTTCATAGCCGGGGGCTCCCCCGGAGAAATGGAGGCTCTATGCAGTTTTTTTCTTCCGCGATTGATACTTTGCAGACCCTTGTTGTTGCCCTCGGCGCTGGTCTTGGCGTGTGGGGCGTTGTCAATCTGCTGGAGGGCTATGGATCGGATAATCCTGGCTCAAAAAGCCAGGGCATGAAGCAGCTCATGGCGGGCGGCGGCATCATCCTGCTGGGCACCACCTTGAT
>OHBM01001562.1_pt1 | contig 16585 bp, 14 predicted proteins | sample 1577251 | NCBI WGS metagenome assembly OHBM01 (sample SAMEA3541557, study PRJEB24748) | human gut metagenome | biome: human gut; feature: human-associated habitat; material: faeces | place: China | collected 2012 | reverse complement strand
ATCGTAATGCTGCTTGCCCCGTTGGCTGGCGCATCGAGCCAGATGCCATTCGTGAGAGAATTGCCCCCAGTCATGCCTTTAGTAATGATATTCAATTTACCAGCGGTGACAGTCACATTTTTCTTGTTTCCTGCATAGATACCGGAAGGACTGCCGATCGTATGAGAAGACTGAAGCTGGAGGGTATAACGTCCTGAATCGATAGTTACATCATTTCCTGCATGCGCATCCACTACGGCTAAAACGTTAGTTGCCAAATCTCCGGTTGCATAACTCGTTTTATCTATAGAAAGAACATAGTCATCATCAAATGTATATGTTTTATAATCACTGGTTAATCCATCATTTTTATATGAACTATCATCACTGCTCCCCGAAATCTTAGTTATTTCATCAATATAATCTGGATTGGTAATAAATTCTGCATCTGAATTTTTAGTTGCTGTTACAGAAATCGATGGAGTTGTTAATCCTTCTGCCTTTACAGCAGTCAATGTCGCTTCATCCCCATAAACGGTATCTGGCTGGAGCATGGCCATGAAATTGTACTGAGACATGCTGCTTTTACCAAAATCCTTAGCCGCCCAGGAATACTTCGGGGAAGTATCTCCGTCCGTATAAACCAGAAGATTCTGTCCCGCTTCCACCCACAGTCTATGGGTATACATTTCCGCATTGAGTTTACCGAACCAGCCATCATAATTGCCGGAATGAACCACTGTCCAATCTTTTGGATTGGTCGCATACAGATTGGATACGGTGGTCTGGTAAATGGTGGTATCAATGCCACCGGAACTTCCCAGATTGAAGCACATCACATAAGCAGTACCATTCGGTAAAATTTTAAGATCCCGGAAATCCTGACCTTTGGCTTTTACACTACTTGGTACATTAATAGTTTTCGTTGTATCTTTGCTTACAGAACCATTGGTCAATGTAGCAGCAGTGATAGATGTTTCTGCATTGCCTTCGCCATAATTCTGCATGCCACCAATGGCTGAAACAAAGATGTGGTCATTGTACATATTGATTCGAGATTCATCGGTGTTTTTCCCGATACGGGTGTAATCTTTATACTTCAGTGTACCATCAGAATTGATACTATAATGCATCAAGTATCCTTCATCATAATTAGAATAAGTTCCATCCTTATTCACGCTAGCAATAACATACAAATCATTACCACGTACTGCTACCCCCTCCCCATGGGCAGTAGTTTTCAATGTATATTCATCAACAGAAGCATCTTTGGTTTTATCTTTTATATCTGTTAAAAGATGGTTGACTGTATCTTTAGTCGTAACTTCAGTAAGTGAAGTGCCATCAATCTTACCAATAGCAATATTTCCTAAATCATAGCCAACCGAGTAGACGTAATTCCCCCAAGTGGACACACCATGCGGATTAGCAGTTTGTGTCAATTTACCGGAAGCTGTAGGTGTATTAAAGTCTCCATCTGCATCCAAAACCTCATTAGGAATAAGGGAACCTGCACTTGTACTGTAATTATATTGGCGCATAAATACTTTGCTTTGTCCGTTCACGTTAATATTAAATACGCCTGGATCACCATTTAAATCATCACGAACGGTTTTAGCTGTTCCATCAACAGCAGTAGTTACACGAGAACCAGTAATTGCCCCCATAATACTACTAGAATAATTAGATGGGATTGTTATCATTAAATTAGCGGCATCTGCAGAAGTTCCTGCCGTCATAAACATTCCTGTTAAAATACCTGCTACATAAAAAGCTCTACGAATTTTCTGAGACTGTACATGAATCATAATTCATTCTTCCTTTCTCTGGCATACGACAGATATAAAAATACAGAATCTAAATTAATTAGAACTCATAACGAATGCTAGCATAGTAAGTACGCCCTTGAATTGGATATTCTGAATTTACATACAAACCATCTCCTATACTTATTTTCATTTTAGGATTGCGATTGAATATATCATTGCAGCCAAAGGTTAGTTGCCAAACTTTATTTGGTTGTAATTTGATACCCGCATTAACTACAGTAATAGATGGGGTTGGATATCCCTTATTCTGCCCGCTTGATTCAAAATATGTATAAACCGTATCAGTATAATGTGCTTCTCCAAATACAGTAAACTTAGGACTAGGGAAGTAAGATAAACGCAAATTGCCTTCCCATTTCGGCTGATAGGTAGCATTGACATCAAACCATTCTCCATCCCCCCCAGGAATGTGTGAATCAATTTTCTGCTGGGCTTTGATCTTTGTATAAGTGGCATCTAAATCCAGACTGACATGCTTCCATTTCAGACCGCTTTGCAATTCAATCCCATGTACCTTACCCCGACTATCATTGGTATAACACCAAAAATCTTTTCCTTTTCTACGAAGCTGAAGCATACGGTCTGTATCTCTCCAAAAATAGGTCAGCGTTGCATATGCATCCGATTTCAGAAGTTTCCCATTCCACAACGTACTGAAATCAAACTGCTTTCCGTATTCCGGCCGAGGGAACGAAGCCTTTTCCCAGGTATCCGTCGGCATTGGCAGGATGCCTGCGCCATCACCAGCAATTTCATACATATTGAGTAAACGATAGTAAGTACCGCCAGTCATACGGAAAGTCAGGTTATCGTTGACATTCTTCTTTAACGCCAGCTGCCACGTTCCTTTCCGATCCCGCTGGCTGTCTCTCGGATGGAACCAGCGAAATGCCTGGGAAGATCCATCAGGTTTTCGATAAAAATTAGGAGAGTCACTGTGACCAATAATGGTGGAAGAATTGAATCGCCAAGAGGGAGTTAAAAACCAAGTTGCTTTTTTATCAAGCGTAATCGTATCTTGTACCTGTAAATTCAGTATCTTTTGTTCAAAGCGATTCCGGATTTGCCAATTTGTCCAAAACTCAAAATCTGCATGGTCTTTAGTTTTTAAAATTTCGTCCATATTGGAACCATCAATTCCTAATTTTTCATAGGAGTAGTTGGCCTGGAATTCCAAAATTTGTCGATTCGATAACTTATAGCTCCCATCCATTTGCAAATTATATTTATTAGATGTATATTCACTCCATTCCCTGAGGACAGAGTTTTCCCAAAAGCTCCTGCCACCATCTCCCCAATCGATGAAATTCCCATTTTCATCATATGGATAAGACCTCATGTCTTCTGCTCGATATTTTTTATTTTGGTGCTGATAATCCACAAACCATCCCCATTCCAAACGACCATTTTGTTGACGATTCTGTAGCATTACATCATAGGTATCCAAGGTTTGTTTTTTACTGTCTGCCCAAAATGCATCATAAACATCTGCCGGGAGCCCAACGGTATGGGCGTTACCTGCTACTTTTTCTCCCCTCCAAAGAGGATCGGGTAAATGTCGATTGATATGATTATAGGAAGCCTTGACCATCCAGTTGTCATTTTGCCATTTAATCAAGCTACTGACATTTTTCCTATCGTTATATTTTCTATGTCGTTCCGCTTTTGCTTTCTCTAATTCTTGATACTCTTTCAAATCCCGCTGAGACACCTTAAGATCATTTTCTTTCTTTTTATAGTTTTCTCCACTTGGATCAAACCTATCTTTTAGTCTATCCGGAGTATACGTATTCTTTATTTTTTCAATTTCTGTATTAGTTTTTTTATCTACTTCTGCATAAATCTTAGCATCTACCTCGGCTTTAGCATCAGGATTATCTGTAAAAAAAGGAGATGAATTATTATTCCAAGCATCTTTAAGTTTTCCTGTCAACCTTTCGCCAAGTCTTTCTTTTTGATATTCAAGACTTTCCTTATCATCGTCAGTTAAACCTCCCTCATTTTTTTCTTTCTCTAATAATTTTTGCATTTTCTTAAAAGTATTTGCAAACGCTTTCTTATATCCAGCCCCGCCCTTCGTAACATATATATCCGCATGGTCTATACAATAGTATTGATATGCTTGATTTAATAAATTTTTATCCGCATAATTGGAATCATCTTTCCATGTTTTATCAACTTGAGCGTCCTCTCTTGCTTTTTCTTTTACATATTCAATTTCTGCCTGTATCAGCCCGCCGCTTCGGACAAAGTCCATCCACGCACCACTATCGACTTGCCCACTACTATCAATATATTGATCTCTCACATTCTTCGGTATTTCATCATCGTTGTACAAACTTTCAATGTTTTTACGATTCCAATTGTTTATATCCAAACTACTCTTTAATTCATCCACCTCTTTTTGCTTAAAAGTTACGCTACTCTGTATATTTTGCTGATTTTCCTCATTATAAGCATAATTCTTATAAGGAAAATCCCCCTTCGCTGCTTCATAGTTCAAGCCCACGAGCAAGCTGCCAGAGGCGAGCGGGCTCACCACTTCCAGACTTGCGCTCTTTCCCCCGAAAGAGGCTTTGCCGAGTTCCGCCGAGATATTCGCCTTGGTCGGTTTCTTCGTCACCACGTTAATGACACCGCCGATAAATGTCCCGCCAAAACGGGCCGGTATATATCCGCGGTAGACTTCGATACGTTCTACATTTTTGACCGGAATGGTGGAGATATCGACAGCTGCATCACCGCCGAGATTCGTCATGACACCATCGACAAAGACGCCGACCTGCGCCGCAGTAGAGCCGCGGACGGTGACGACGGTGTACTGTCCCTTGCCATTGACTTCACGCACATGTACGCCAGGGACCATTTTCAGTAAATCAGGAAGATCCTTCTGCTCACCCTTATATTCTTCAGGACGAATGACCGTGACGGTGCCGGGAGAGAGTTTGGATTCCCAGTCCGGACGTTTCGCTTCGACGGTGATCCCTGCCAGTTCAAATTCCGGCGCATCGGAAGCAGACAACGCCTCTGCTGCACCTACCCCCCCGAAAAATTGTTCGTGATGCTGCACAACGTCGCCACTACAGCCGTACCTAAGATGTGTAAATAGTGTTTCCTATTCATCATATGTACCTCTCTTCCCTGAAGAAACGGTGCTTTCTCCTCATCACCGTCTCTCCGACCGATACAAAAAAGCCGCAGAAAAGCAGGCTGTGCTGTGTACTCATTTCATGGCACAAAAGCACGCTCTGTATCTGCGGCTATTCATTCGATAGCTTTTCGATTTTCAGGAAAATCATAGGTCTGATCTCGCAAAGAGGCTCTGCTGCGTGGTTTCTCCCAGGCAGTGCTCTTTTGAAGCCGTACATTCTTTTCATTTCTTTGTGAGGCGCTGCGCCTTTCACACGTTTTGCAAGCACGGCTTCGAGCAGTCAACCCATGTCCCTGACTTTGAACGAGCCAGGTTTCCTGCAGTAGAAACAGGCAGGCACTCTGACTGAGTTCCTCGCTTCTCATGTCCTCGTGACGGACTTGCCATGAGAGAGCTCCCCATACAGTTGCGGAACAGTGCCGGATTCTCACCAGCTTCCCCTGTCCTGTTTCATATGTAGTTGTCGAATTATGTATCAGAAAATATAAGTGTGAGCTTTATCGCATCTTATGAAACACAAGTCAGCTCTTTTATCATTATAATGATATGACTGATAAAACGCAAGCAATCTCTAATAACTAAATAATAAATTATGTTTATAACATTAATTTCAAGCGTGCTTTGTCTCTCTTTTATATCATCGCGCAAGCCTGACGCAGGGGCCTATGAAGACGCATAAAAAAACATCCGTATTTCTATAAAAGAAGTGCGGATGTTTTTCATGCCGGAAGTCTTTCATTGTTTCCCATACACGACGCCGGAGACGACGGAGAGCTTTTTCCCGAGATCTTTATATTTTTCCTCGTCATACTCAGCATAGCAGATCTCCTCACCCTCGCCCGCCTCAGCGAGGACATGCCCCAGGGGATCGATGAAGCGGGAGTGTCCGCCGAGGACGACATCCTTATAGGTACCTGCCATATTGACGGCGCAGATGCAGATGCCGTTCTCGATGGCACGGGCAGCGGAAAGGACACGCCACTGGAGGATATGCGCCTTCGGCCAGGAAGCGGGCGCGAGGACGAGTGTCGTCCCGGCCTTTGCCATTTTTCTCCACATCTTCGGGAAATAGAACTCATAGCAGACAGCCATCCCTGTCTGGATGCCATGGATCCTCGTCTGCATGAGCGCATCCCCCGGCCGAAAGAGCTTGGCTTCGAGGTATCCTTGGAAAAGATGCCGCTTGCTGTACTCAGCGATGCACTTTCCATCCGGTGCAAAAAGGAAGCCTGTATTCCGTATGATAGCACCGTGACGGATAGGAAGTGTCCCCGGAGAAAGCGTCACACGATGCGTCCTTGCAAAGTCAGAGAGCTTTTCGAGAAGGAGAGCATGGCGGGAAAGGATATGCTCTTCGAAGTGATGAAAATTATAGCCGATCGTCCACAGCTCGGGGAGTACAAGGAGATCACTCTTTTCTGCCGCTTCTTCCATCATGGAAAAAGCACGACTGATATTTTTCTCCACGTCACCGGAAGCGGACGCCATCTGGATCATTGCGATACGCATGGAATACTCCTTAAAAATGAAAGCGGAGGCAGAGAAGAAGCCCTGCCGTATCAAAAAGGCTGTGAAGCCATCCTTCACAGCCTTTTGTAAGTCAAATGTAAGGGAAATGCCCGCCGATCACAGCACGCGATTGGCTCCCATGTAGCGATCATGCCAATAACCGCTCTTCATGGTCGCGACCGCGACGCCCTGGCTGCTCGTGGCACTGATGAAGTAACCGTCACCGAGATAAAGCCCGGAATGAGAGATGCCTTCGGCATAGGTCTGGAAATAGACAAGATCCCCGGGCTTCAGTGCATTGACAGATACCTTGCGGCCTGCACTATACTGTTCATCCGCTCCGCGGGGAAGAACGATGCCCTTCCGGTTGAATACGTACTGGATGAAGCCGGAGCAGTCGAAGCCTCTGGGTGTCGTGCCGCCAAACTGGTACGGTACGCCGACATATTTCTTTGCTTCTTCCATGATGGCTTTCACTGTCGAAGACATCGCGTTTTCATGATGCCACTCAACGGTCGCATCATCGATGCCCATAAAAGTCTTGTGATTCGCCTCGTGTCCAGCCTTGCGTGTCGATTTCTCCGGCGCCCAGCTCATTGCCTTTCCCATCAGGGCTTTGTATGTCGCAGGACCCACAATCCCATCGACGTCCAAATGCTTTTTGAACTGGAATTTCTTGACCGCAGCCGAGGTCTGGCTGTTAAAGTTACCGTCCGCTTTCAGGCGGTAGCCATTGGAGATCAGCCGACGCTGAATGTTCTGCACTTCCGGTCCTCTGGAACCCACCATGTAGTCTGCCATCGAAATCTGCCCCGCCCCGAAAGCAAGAAATCCTGCCAGGAGCAGTGCGCTGCACTTTTTCTTCATACGCTGCACTTCCTTCATCCTATTTTCTTCTATCGCTATCCGTCTATTCGATTGTCAGTCTCAATTTCCTTTCTATTGTAGCATAATTGTAAGAAATCGAAAAGGGGAAAACAGGAGAGGCCGGGCCTTTCCCCGTCAATTCTTCTCTTCCTTGTCAAAGAGGTCCTCACGGCTCTCTCCGTACACTTTCCCGCTGATGAAGTTCCGATCCACCATCATCTCGATGTGATAATGCGGATCGATCGAGTGAAGCTCTTTCTGGAGTGCCGAATAGATTTCCTGATCTGTCCTTCGGCATGCCCCCTTGAGCTGGACTTCAAAGGACAGATGAATGGTATCCCCCTGCTCTTCGGCGAAGAAATCATGGTAGGACAAAGGCAGGCCGGAGCGGTAAATGGCCGCTTCCAGATCGCGCTGGTACTCGCCTTCCTTCGGATTCGATACAGCTTTCGGGTCGGCATGAATGGTCGCCTGCACCTTGAGCTTCTCACGAAGGGTGGTCATGACATTTTCAGCCAGCTCATGGCTCTCGACGAGACTCAGATCGCTATCAAGCTCGACATGGGCCGTGGCGAAATGGTTCTCCGGCCCATAGTCATGGACAATCAGGTCATGGACACCATAAACGCCCGGACACTGAAGGATCGTATCCTTGATCTCCTTGTACAGCTCTGCATCCGGTGTCGACCCTAAGATATCATTCACCGCCTGCTTCATGATGCCATAACCGGTCCCAAGGATGAAGAGGGACATGATGACGCCCATCACACCATCGATGTGCCAGCCAAAGAAATACTCCACGAGCGTCGCGACAAGGACACCTGCCGTAGAAAGCATATCCGAGAGGGAGTCAGCGCTGTAGGCCAGAAACGAATCCGAGGAAAGCCTTTGGCTGGCTCTTTTATACCACCATGCCAGGAAGAGCTTCCCGATGAGGCCGAAGACCAGAATGCCGGCGACAAGCGGCGTAAAGTGGGTATCTTCCGGATGCAGGATCTTCTCGATGGATTCCCTTCCGAGTGTGATCCCCACATAGAGGATGACCGCTGCCATCACGGTCGAATTGATATACTCCAGACGCCCGTGTCCGAAAGGATGCTCTGTGTCGGATGGTTTTGCGGCATAGTAGAAGGTCATCATGAGCAGGAGCACCGAGCCCATATCAGTGATGTTATTGAAGCCATCCCCCATGACAGAGAGGAAACCGCTCTGCCAGCCGATGAATACCTTCACACCGCCAAGGACAAAGTTCACGGCCAGACCGACAAGCCCGACAAGGATCGCCTGCTGTGTACGCGATGTCTTGCCATCAGTAGAAAGGATTTGCATAGATCGTAATCTCCTGTAAAAAAATGTGACATACCATACTGTGAAGTCAGCAAAAACAATAGGAATGGATCGCGTAATGCCTACGAGGATATCGGCATCCCTCGCTTTCGCTTGAAATGACAGAAGCGGGAAAAGCGGTATTCTCATTGAGTTGCTACCTGCTTTCACTCGTGTATTTTTCATGTCCGATTCTAATATAAATGAAAAGCCCCCTCATATATGCCGATGCATGTACTCCTACCCCCTATTCGACGGACTGCCTAAAAATCCCCCATATACGCCAAAAGGCTCTCCATAGGGAGAGCCTTTTTCCATTCTGGAAAAGCGGGAGGACGGATCCTCATGAGTTATATTTGTCGAAGTCAATGTCATTCAGGATGTCGCGAAGCTTCATCAGTTCATCCTTTGTCAGCGTCAGACCTTTGGTCATTGCGGTGTGTTCTTCATTCCAAGAACGCAGATCGAACTTTTCGCCTCTATTATTCCAGCTGGTATAGGTCAGCTGTTTTTTCCATCCATTGGAAGCCGTGGAGAGATCCCCGAGCTCTTCCTGAATCGTATACGTAATCTTTGCAGCCATTTTTTCACCTCATCAATCATGATCAAGGAAGTTATCCTTCCACACTAGCGCTATGGTAACATAATGAGACGAGCGTTGCAAGGGGAAACGCAGAGGATGAGAAAGACGGTGAGAAAAATGTTCTTTGCATCGGTATCTAATGTCAAAAAAATCAACAAAAAAGAGCCGGAGGGCCGGCTCTTTTTCTTATTCACACTGTTTGCTTTCGACCCAGTTCTGGAAATCATACTTGCCATCTCTGGAAACATAGGCGAGCTGTACAGGAAGAGAGACAAGTCCGCCCTCTTCTCTGCCGCCGATATACAAATGATTCCACCGGCTTGAGACGCCTGCCACATCCTTGTACGCCACCGGCATGTAGAGCGCACGAAACGTGATGTAGTAGTCAAACGTGAAAAAGGACCAAGGGACTGCCACGAGCAGCTTCTTTTCGCAAATGAGCGCGACCGGGTGATGCACGCGGTTGATCCGCCACAGACAGAAGAAGATCACGACCACCGCCAGAACGTAGAAAAGGAATTGATCCTTATCCATCGCCCAGATTACTGCAGCGGCTCCGAGCAGCACATACATCAGTGAAAGCGTGACGATGTAAACTTTTGATCGATAACATTCCCACAGTACTTTCCCGTAAATCTCTTCATTAAACCTATCCATCGTCTCACCTTCCTTCTAAAACCTATTCTTTTATCTCCACGGAATATGCCTAATTGTAGCGAAACAAAGGACAAAATGCAAACTCATCGCCTTCCGATCGGCTGCCATGGCGACCTCGATCGAGGAGATCCGAAGATCGCATCATAGCGCACCCATTCTCTGGCATCCTTTTCCGTCCATTCTCTCACAGAAGGCACGGACTTTTCTTCCGCCGGAAGCGTCCCTTCTCGATGTTCACACTTCTCTTTCACCGGCACCGGTTTCTCTCTGACATAGGCCTGCATTTGTTCCAGGCGTGTTCTTTCCTGCATCGAGAGATCCTGCGCTTCCGTCACTTTCTTCTTTATTGTAGCAGAAAGAGGGGGCTTTGGTAAAGGTTTTTCATGATAGACCGGCTTTTCCATTTCGTCCGGCAGATCCAGCTCTTTTCCCTCTTCCTGCTTGCCCCAGGTGGTGAGGATCTTCTTGCGAAGCGCTTGGTAGTCATACTCGCCATCCGTATCAGCAGCAGAAGGCGGCACGCTTTTTTCCTCCTGTGGGATATCCGGCGGCATATTCACCGGCGGCCTCTTTCGTCTTTTAAAGAGTGCCTTATAGAGGAAGAACCCCCAGATCAGGAAAAAAATAAGATGGAAAGGCTCGAAAGACATACCATCACCTCCCTGAAAAAAACGGAGGAAGCCCTTTCTACGACTTCCTCCTTATACGGTCTCTCTGAAGAGAGATCCCCGATCAGCGTTTCTTTAAAGCCTCGATCGCTGCTTTGCGATCCGGCTTTCCAAAGACGGATGAGCCTGCGACAGAAATGGTGACACCGGCTTCTCCGAGTGCGAGGATATTATCCGGCGTGACACCGCCATCGACTTCGATATCGAGCTCATCCCGATGCATGGCCTTCGCCATGTCCTTCAATCTGCGGATCTTATCGAGTGAGTAGGAAATGAATTTCTGTCCGCCAAAGCCGGGATTGACAGACATGATGAGAACGAAGTCCAGGATGGGCAGCAGCTCTTCGATCATAGAGAGCGGCGTCCCGGGATTCAGCGCGATGCCGACCTTCATCCCCTTTTCCTGAATGGCATGGACGAGGCGGTCATGATGGACAGCCGCTTCCGCATGGAAGGAGACCATTGCTGCACCCGCCTTGGCAAGATCATCGAAGTAGACTTCCGGATGCTCGGTCATGAGATGCACATCGAAGGGAAGTGTCGTATGCTTTCGGAGTGCTTTGATGATGGGGCATCCGAAAGTCAGATTCGGCACAAAGTGACCGTCCATGACGTCCAGATGGACAAGATCGGCGCCGGCGTTTTCGATATCCTTCAGTTCGGACGCAAGATTGGCAAAATCAGCGGATAAAAGAGATGGTGCGATTTTCATAGAAACCTCCTCGCTTCAGATTCTTTGATTTCTTCTAACAGATGGAGATAGGACAGATACCGTTTTTCCTGGATATCGCCGCGTGTGACGGCGTCCCGGACGGCACAGTCCGGTTCCTTCGCATGCATACAATTGCGGAAACGGCATTTCCCGAGAAAAGGACGAAATTCGCGGTAGAGATAAGCAAGATCGTCCGCTTTGACATGAAGCACATCCAAAAGCGTATAGCCCGGGGTATCCATCAGGAAATGACCATTCTCAGTCCGGACGAGCTCGGCGTGACGGGTCGTAGTGCGGCCGCGGCCGGTGTGCCGGCTGACAGCACCTGCCTCAAAATGGGTACGTGCCAGAAAGTGATTCAGCAGACTGGATTTCCCGACGCCCGAAGGCCCTGAGAAGGCAATGATGGGTCCCTGAAAGGCAGCCTTGAGCGTCTCAAGGCCCTCACCGGTCACCAGCGATGTCAGAATGCAGGAATAGCCCGCTTTTTCATAAAGAGCCTGCACCTCTTTGGCGGCGTCCCTGGCCAGATCGCATTTATTGATCACGAGCAGCGGCTCGATGTCCTCATTTTCTGCCATGAGGATCATTTTGTCGAGGATAGCAAGCGAGAGATCCGGCGTGCGGATGGCACTCACCAAGACGAGTTGGTCGACATTCGCGACGGGCGGACGATGCAGGGCATTTTTTCGGGGATACACCTTCGTGATGACACCTTCACTGCCGAGCCCTGTCTCATATTCGACAGCGTCCCCTACGAGGATATCGGTTTTCCGTTTCAGCCTTCCCCTCGAACGGCAAAGGGTGAGCTGCTCCCCCTCTCCCGCGATCGAGAAATAGCCGTTTTGGTTTTTTAGAATGATTCCTTTCATCAGAGCTCCCTGTCCTGTACGACGGAGCCGTCGATGATGACCTGTACACGCACGCTGCCGCTGCCGGAGACGTCCTTGGTGACGGTGCTCCCCGGATTTGCCTTAGCGCTGTATACCGTATGACGGCCATTGTCATCGGTCACAAGGATGTCGACCTGCCGCGGATTTCCGCCTTTCGGGATGGAAATATTCACCGTCCCGTTCTTCTTCGCCTTCTGCTTGGCGGCGACAGTCAGGTTCACGACCGTATCAGACTTTGTCTCACCTGCCGCCGGGTCCTGCGAGACGACCACCGCATTCGCATCATCGATCGAGCTGCCATCGCTCGACGTGATGGTGCCGACAGCCAGTTTCAGAGAAGAAAGTGTATTCTTCGCATCTGAAAGCGTCATGCCGACGACACTTGGAATGCTGACCTTCTGCTTCATATTGATGACGATATTGACACGCGTCCCTTTCGTCGTCTTGCTGCCCGGCTCCGGACTCTGGGAAATGATGATCTCCGACGGCTTATCAGGATCATTGCCATTTTCGACAGCTCCGATCGTGAGTCCGAGCTTATCGAGACGCTCCTTTGCCTGAGAAAGAGTGAGTCCCTTGAGGTCAGGGATCAGCATCGTAGAACCGCCCTTGCTGACCGTAAGGTGGATGATGCGCTTTGCCTTGACATTTGTCCCTGCGATCGGCGTCTGGGAAATGACCTCCCCCGCAGGGACGTCATCACTGGCGATCTCATCAACAGATACCTTGAGATCGAGCTTCTTGAGCGTCGTCTGTGCGACCTCGACCGGCTTGCCTACGACATTGGGCACGGTGACATTCTGGCTGCTCCAGAAGCTGCCGAAGGAGAAGAAGGCCCATGCAAAGCAGCAGACGAAAAGGAGCGCCATGCTGATCCAGATGTATTTCTGCGGCATGTTGCCGATGTAGTTCAGGATCTTGCTTTCTTTGGATATTTTTTTCGGCTTCCGTTCCACCTTGTGGATCGGGCGCGTCATCGCTGTAAAGTCATGCGAAGCCGGCTTGTAGATGGTCGTGGTGAAGCCCTGCGCGATTTTCAGCTCAGAAATAAAATCCCCCACCGTATCATAGCGTTTATTCGGGTCTTTCTGCAGCGCTGTCAGAAGGCACTCTTCGAGCATGGGAGAGATCGCCGGATTGTACTTCGTCGGACGCGGCACATCCCCCTGCATATGCTTGAGCGCGATGGAGACAGCAGTCTCCCCTTCGAAGGGCAGATGATGTGTCAGCATTTCATAGAGCACGATACCAAGAGAGTAAATATCCGTCTTTTCCGTGATCTTATCTCCGGCCGCCTGCTCCGGAGAGAGGTAGTGTACCGAGCCTAAGATGGACTGCTTGTCGATGACGGTCGAAGAATTGATGGCGCGTGCGATGCCGAAGTCAGTGACCTTCACCTTGCCATCTCTCGTGAGAAGGATATTGTGCGGCTTGATATCACAGTGGATGATGCCATTATCATGCGCTTCTTCGAGCGCATTTCCGATGTCGATCGCGATACGGACTGCCGTATCGATCGGAATGCTCGGATGTGACTGGATGTACTGCTTCAGGGTCTGCCCTTCCACGTACTCCATGACGATATAGTGGATATCGCCATCACAGCCAACATCATAGATGCCGACGATATTCGGATGCGTGAGCTTGCCTGCGGACTGTGCTTCATGGCGGAAACGCAGGACGAAGTCTTCGTCTTCTGCAAAATTGCCGTGCAGGATCTTCACCGCTACGACACGATCCAAAAGGATGTCCTTGGCCATATAGACATCAGCCATACCGCCGGAGCCAATCTTTTTGATCAGCTCATATCGTTCGTCAAGAATCTTTCCTATCATTGTTTGCTCCGTCTCTTGCTTATTGTTATTGGTCACGGAAATCTGAGAAATCGCCGATCCCACTGTGGGATCAGTATTTCCCTGAAGGGAGCAGCCCAGAAAAAACATGGCCGCTTTGCATCCGTTCCTCAGTTCTCATTCAAAAAGTGCCAGAATGACCGACACATTATCCCTTGCACCGGCGGCATAGACAAGCTCCATCAGCCTATGGCCCAGCGCGTCTATGTCCGTCTGCTCTTTACGGGGGCTCTCTCCGATCACACGAGAGAGAGTATCATCCTCGACCATGCCGGAAAGACCGTCGCTGCAGAGGAGGATCAGCGTTCCTTTGCTCACCGGAAAGCATCCCGTATCCACGGAAAGCGGCCGCTCGATACCGACCGCACGTGTGATCTCATTCTTTCTTGGATGCAGACGCATTTCCTCTTTAGAGATCTTACCTTCTGCTACCAGCTGCATCACGAAGGAGTGATCCACCGTCACTTGGGAGAGACTGCCATCCTGCCAGACATAAAGACGGCTGTCTCCCACATGCGCCCAGAAGACCTGTCCCTCCGAAAAGGCGCAGACGACCATCGTCGTCCCCATCGAAGAGAGGGCTGGCGTCTTCGTCTTTTCGGAGAGGATCGCATCATTCGCCGCCAGTACGGCTTCTTTCATGAGCGCTTCCGATACCGGCTCTTCGCATTTTCTCCGGAAAAAATCCTCTGCAGCAGAGACAGCAAGACGGCTGGCAAGCTGCCCGCCATCATAACCGCCCATGCCATCGGCCAGAAGATATACATCTGGTACAGAGAGCGAGATCGCATCCTCATTGATCTTCCGCACCAGACCGACTTTTGATTCCCCGTAAGTAAGTATCATACCCTGCCTGTCTTATCCAGGGAATGCCGATCGCGATCGGCATTGATCCGATCGCATTCCCCTTGGAAGGCACAGCGTGATGAAGAGCTCCATCCCTGTGTCTTCCTTGAAATCCTCTTTCATGCTTCCAAAGACGCAACAAAGAGAGTGAAATAAGATTTGTACTAATACTAGCATTTTGCAGAGACATAGTCAATTTGCATTGATACCCAAGTGGGAAAATCATAGCGGCTTTTCCGCACAGACAGCGCACCGGTGGGAATTTTCACATGGCAGAACACGCCGGGTGGGAATACAGAGAAAAAGGAAGCGGTATCCATATCCCGATGCCCATCCTCTTCTTCTGATGGCTCTGGTATGGATCCCCCAAATATTTGCTCCCCGAATTTCTAATCTGGTGTTCTCTTGTTCGCCCCTTTTCCGTGAAGTAATATAATTTCAGAGATGAGAGTGATGAAAAGACCGATGGAATGGAGGATTGATGTCCATGAGAAAAGCCGTAATGATTCTGATCGCAGCCATTCTTTTATGTGGCTGGAATGTCAATGCAGACAGCATGGCCGGCGAAGAGACGTATGAGATCGTGACTGTACAAGACAATGATACACTCTGGGATATAGCAGCAAAGAAAGTCGATGATCGGATGGATGTACGAAAATACATCTACGAGGTGCAGCAGCTGAATCATCTGGGCGATGCATGCATACTGACGCCGGGAAGCAAGCTGAAGCTCCCTGCCGTCAAAGAGTGATCCGTCAGGAAAACGGTCAAGATCTAGGGAAGCGCTGATTCAATCGCAGACAATCAAAAAGCCAGTGGGTGTGAATACTTTTTCACACCCACTGGCTTTTTGCGCGGCACAGAAAAATCAGCCGACAGAAACGAGCTCGATCTTGAAATTCAGCTCCTTGCCTGCCATTTCATGATTCGCATCAAAAGTGATGGTCGTATCGGTCTTGGCAGTGACCTTGACAGGGAAACGCTGTCCCATCGGGCCGGAAAGGTACACTTTTTCTCCGACTTCCAGCTCTTCGGATCCCGGCATCTGCTTCTGCTCGATGGTCAGGATGTTGTCCGGATCCGGCATGCCGTAGGCTTCCTCCGGCATCAGGTGGATATTCTTGATCTCTCCGACTGCCATATCCTTGACCGCTTCGTCGAAGCCTTTGATCATCTGACCAGCACCGCAAAGGAATACGATCGGATCTCCTCTGTCATACGAGGAATCAAACTTGGTGCCGTCGTTAAAGGTACCTTCGTAGTGGACTTTGACTTTTTTGTTCGTGTTGCTCATGATGATTCTCCTTTTTATAGATAAATACATATAAAGACATAACAGATGAACGGCGCAGCGTTTATTCCCTGCCGCCTCCACAGGAGGGGCGCGGAAGAGTGCTGCCTCATTTCTTATTTTACCGTCCGGCTCGTTTTAGAAATTCGTCTTCATCGATGACAGGGATGCCTTTGGCTCTGGCTTTTTCCAGCTTACTGCCGGCATCCTCTCCGGCAACGACAAGCGTGGTTTTATTCGTGACAGAGCTCTGGGTATCACCGCCCTGCTGCTTGATGAGATCCGAAGCTTCACGGCGGCCCATGCGGGTAAGCTTGCCGGTCAGTACGACCATCTCGCTCTCGAAAGCGCCGCCCGCATGCTCTTCTTCGATTTCCTCCATCGAGACGCCGGCATTGCGAAGCTTGTCGATGATCATGAG
>OHBM01001560.1_pt1 | contig 16596 bp, 8 predicted proteins | sample 1577251 | NCBI WGS metagenome assembly OHBM01 (sample SAMEA3541557, study PRJEB24748) | human gut metagenome | biome: human gut; feature: human-associated habitat; material: faeces | place: China | collected 2012 | reverse complement strand
GTTCTGCGCGAACGGCGGCTACTTTGCCGCCCGCTCGTCCGCGAGCGTGGAGCATATTTTTTCGGAGCTGTACTCCGTGCCGGAGGAGATCCGCAAGGGGTATTTTAAAGTGAAGGTTTTGGAGCTGCTGCTCTTTCTCAGCGCGCTACCGACCGAGCGGCGGCGTCCGGCCTATTCCGGCGCGCAGGTGCGCCTTGCCTCCGCCGTGAGCGAGTATCTGCTCTCCGCAACGGAGGAGCGCCCCACAACGGCGGAGCTCTCCGCAAAGTTCCACGCCTCGGCCACGCAGATATTGCAGAGCTTCCAGGGCGTTTACGGCATGTCTCCGGCAGCGTTTCTGCGCGCTCAGAAAATGCACGCCGCGGCGGAGCTTCTCCGTTCCACCGACCGGACGGTGCTCGATATCGCCGGGCAGTTCGGATACGACAACGCCAGCAAATTTGCCCGCGCGTTCCGCAGCGTCATCGGTGTATCCCCAAACGCCTACCGCAGCGGCGCGACCGCCGACAGCTGCGCGCCGGTCTGATCCGAATTCCAACACAAAAACAACATTTTGGAGCCGCGTTCGCTCATTTTGGAGCGGATGCGGCATCGCGGTTAGCGTATGATAACTTTGCAAACAGGGAAACGCTTCCCCGGATGTATGCTTTTCCACCATGTCACATTATCTCTCACCCCTTTGTGCGGTGCGGCCCGGAAGGAGGACTCACGAATGTCTGAAGAAGTGATCGTCCGACTGGGCGCACCCACACTGGCGGGGATCAAGACGGGAAGCCTGTTCACCTGTGCGTATACTTCCCGCAAAAGCGTGGAAGAATCTTTGCGGCAGCTTAACCGCTGCTTTGCTCCGAAAGGGCTCTGCCTGCTGCCGCTGCGTTATTCCGAAAAGAACGTTCTCCTTTATCTGTTCCGCCCGGCGGAGCTTTCCCGCGATCTGCAAAACAGCGAAGCTGCCGAGCTGCTCCGACAGGAGGGTTACCCCTGCGAAAGCTGCGGAAAATGTCTTGCGGCGCTCACGCGCAAGCTGCGCAGCGGCGAAGGGTTCCCGCACGAGATCGGTCTGTTTCTCAGCTATCCCCCCGAGGATGTAAAGGGCTTTATCGAAAATCACGCCGCCAACTACAAGCTCAGCGGCCTGTGGAAGGTCTACGGCGACGAGAAGAAAGCGAAAGAGCTTTTTGCCAAATATAAAAAATGCACGGACATCTATTGCGAACGGTACGAAGCCGGCTGCGGTATCGCCGAGCTCGCCGTCGCGGTGTGATGCGCCGGAAAGGAAGATTCTGTTATGAAAAAAGCAGCTGTTATTTACTGGAGCGGCACCGGCAACACCGAGGCCATGGCAAACGCCGTTGCCGAGGGCATGAAAGGCGCCGGAGCCGAGGTCTCCCTTCTCAGCGCGGACGCCGTGAGCGCCGCCGATCTCGCCGGGCTTGACGCCGTGGCGCTCGGCTGCCCGGCCATGGGCTCCGAAGTTCTCGAAGAGGACGTTTTTGAGCCGATGTTCTCCTCCTGCAAGAAGCAGTTTGTCGGCAAGAGCGCGGCGCTCTTCGGCTCCTACGGCTGGGGCGACGGCGAATGGATGCGCACCTGGGAACAGGACTGCCGCGGCGCGAACATCTCTCTCGTGTGCGAGAGCGTCATCTGCTGCGAGACCCCCGGCGACATCGAGCTTGAAGCCTGCCGCGAACTGGGCCGCGAGCTTGTAAAATAAATCTGGTAACACACCGGGGCTCCCCTTTCCCGGTTGTTATATATCGATCCATCTCCATCCTTTTCTCTTTGTTGATCCCCCATGCGAGACCGGCTGCACTGAAAAGCAGCCGGTCAATTCTATTCTTTCCTGTTTCGCGCCATTGTCGAAAACCATGGGAAAATTCCTCTTTACTTTTCCGTTCCGGCTTGCTATAATAATTAAGCTGATAAATGCGCCAGTAGCTCAGCTGGATAGAGTGTTGGCCTCCGGAGCCAAAGGTCGTGGGTTCAAATCCCGTCTGGCGTACCATAAACCCCTTGATTTTACAGCGTTTTCCGTTTTCGTCAGTAAAAGCGTTAGTAAAATCGCAAAAACAGAGCCGCTACTGCGGCTCTGTTTTTTATCTCCCGTCATAGAGGTTGAGCATCACGCGGATCTTCGCGTCCCGCTCCATGATCCTGTCATGCTCATATTCCCATATGGCGCGCATGCTCTCTGGCGGCTCTTTGGCATAGTCGCGGATGAGCCGGACGGCCTGCGCGTGGAACATCTCGCAGTGGTCGAGCTCCTGCCGCGCTACGCGCTCGTAAACGTCGCCGAGCTCCTTGTCCTCGTCCTTGTTTCGCAGGGCGTGCTTTGCGTAGTGCTCGGCAGCGTCCAGCTCGTAGCACATATCCTTGATAAGGCGCTGGATCTTCTTCATCTCACAATTCTCCTTTTAGATAGCGGTACAGTTTCTCAAAGTCGCTCCGGTTCAGCCGGAAGTCACCGACGACGGGAAGCGATAGCGTCATCGGCTCATTGATGTACGGACTGACGGCGGAAAAGAGCGCGTCCACGTCCACGCCCTCCGCACTCACCGCGCCGGTCATGGCAACGAGCGGCTTGTCCTTCGCGCTCTGCAGCATCCCGGCGGCGTTTTTCGTGGCAAGCGCCGCGTATCCGCCGAGCAGGATCCGCTTCCCGCCGGTCATGTGCGGCAGCATCTCCGCATCGACAAACCGCGCAAGTCGTGTCTGAAGCTCCGTATATGAAATCATGTTGAATCCTCCTTATAGATCAGGCAGGGGAGGGAATGTCACCTCCCCCGCCCGGCGATGGATCAGGCGGTCGCAGCCGCCGGTTTGACGGTCACTTCGCCCCAGCCGGGACAAACGGAGCTGTTCGGAACAACGAGCTTCGTGAGGCTCTGGAGCTGCGCGATCTGCCCCTGGATGCAGCCGACAGCGGCGGTGTTCGTGCCGTTGTAGACGGCCTGCTGCAGATTGATGCCGTTCTGCTCTTCCTTGTTCGCGCGCACCTCACCGGCAAGGCCGAGAATGCGATTCTCAAGCTTGGTGAAGGCGTCCGTGATCTTGCGGTTCGTCTCGTCCTGGCCTCGCCAGTAGGCGATCTCCATGTCCTTCTGCGCGATGGTCTGGGTCTGGTTGAGCTCATAGCGGGAGACGTTGGCGTCGTCTCCGCACTTCTGGCTCGCCATGCCCGCGGCGAGACCGGCGACAGCGGGAGCTACCACGCCGTTAGCGCCGAGACCGCCGAAGAGATTGCCGAGACCGCCGTTGAGCAGCCATCCCGCCGTACCGGCGATGCCGAGACCGAGGGCCGTCCCGCCCGTAGCTTTGGATGCGTATTCCATGATGATTCCTCCTTAAAAATTTCACCGTAGCGCTCCGGTGTCTAAAGAAATCATCGCATAAAAAGAGAGAGCCGCCCTGTCGGGAAGCTCCCTCTTTCGCTGCGGGAAACTTTCGCTAAACTCTCGCCATTTTGGCCTTGATGCACCGGATCTTCCGGTTCACCGCCGATTCGGACAGGCTCAACGCCATGCACACCTCGACGATGCTTTTGTCCGATACCCGGAGATCAAAGATCCTGCGCTCTGTCGGCGTGAAATTGCATTCCTGCCGGAAGTATTCCGCCTCCGGCCGCGTAAGATCGCTTAACTGCATAGCCGCTCCTTTCTTTCGGAGCGCCCGTGGTGGCACACGCTGCAAGCGTCACAAGGCGCGTTTTCTGCGCTTTGTCCGGCTCCCCTTTCGGGGAGCCCTTTTTTACTTCAAGCTCGGCAGCTTCCCGTACTTGAGGAAGTAATCGATCGGGCTGCCCTCCTCAACATACACCGTCCGGTTTCCTGCCTTGATCGCCTTCCTCTTGGCCTGCGTCACGGCTTTCTGAATGTCCGTCCCGCTCGCCGTCTTCGTGAAGTCTGCGATCACGTTCCCGCTCACCTTCGGCGTTTTGGACGTTCCGCCCGCCTTCGCGGAGGATGCCGTGCCGGACCTCGGGATGATGATCTCCGGCGCTTTCGGCGTCGGGGCCTTGAGCGCCGTCCTCTTTCCTCTCCCGCGCCGGCCTCCGGAGCCGCCCGAACCTCCGTTCCACTTCTGATTCCTCGCGCTCTTCGCTGTGTACCCGGCGGCAACATAAAGGGCGTCCTTCTGCTCCGGCGGAATGTCCAGGCTGTTGATGTACTCCACAACTTTTGCCTTCTTCGATCCGGAAATGCTCTTGCCGTTCTCGTCCTTGTCTGCGTGCATCTCCTTTGTGGCAAAGTAGTAGTCGTAGTACGTCTCGTAGGAAACTCCCTTGGCATACGCGGTGCGGGCCTTGTCGTAAACGTCCGCGTTGTAGGTGCGCAGCGCATACTCCGCGCCGAATACCTCGCGGTTTGCTTCGCGGTAAACGATGGCGTCCATGCGGCTCTCCGCCTGGTCCTCGGTGATCTCATACTGCTCGGCATATTCCGCGATGGCCGCGTCGTTGTCTGTCGAGAGCTCCGGGTGTGCCTTGAGATAGTCGCTCACCGCCTCGCGGTACGGCTCGGCCTGCGCGATGATCTCCTTCTGCCGCTCGATGAGCTGCGCTTTCAGCGCCCGGACAAGCCGGTTCTTTTCGGCCTTGGTCAGGTTCTCGTCGCTCTGTATCGCGCGGATCTGCTGATAGTAGTCGTTCACCTCGTCGCCGGCATGAGAAACGTATTTCCGCGTGATGCCAGCTCCGATGTCGCCGTCGTTCGCGTCGTACTTGAGATCGTCCAGAAGATCGTAGTACTCGCCGGTGGTCTTGTTGGTGCTCGTGCTGTCGAGCATGAACGCCTGCTTGAGCGGCGCCAGCGCCGGGGAGCTCGCCGTCGCGGACGGCGTGAACCACGGCAGCAGAAGATCGCCGACCACGCCGGAGTACTGGTCCAGCAGATAGTTGATCTTCTTCGGCGACAGATTGAACGTTTTTCCGATCCATTTGGAGAGTTCGTCCGTTTTCTCGTCGTACCGCTCGCCCGGCCGGTAGTTTTGCAGACGGTCGCTCTCGATGTTCCCGCCGTACCACGTCGTGCCGGGGTTGTCGGGATTGAAGAGCTTTGTCTGCGTCCACGCGGTGGCGATGTTCTGGTTGAAAATGTCCGTCGGGGCGACGTTGCTCTTCACGACCTCAATCACGTCGGAGAACTTCGGTTCGTTCCCCTTCGCCTTTTCCTGCGCATACGTCGCTCCGGCCGAGAACACCGCCAGCGCGCGTCCCCTCGGGATTTTCATCCAGTAGCCGTCCCCGAGCTTGAAAAGGTAGTAGTTCGATTTCGTCTGGTCGGGGATGTCGTCCCACTCGTCATCGTCGCGGTACAGCAGCCCGTTGAGCAGCTCCGGCAGAATGCCGAGCGCCGCCGCCTTGATCGCAAGAGACGCCCACGCCTTGAAGCCCTTCCGGTCGGTGATGTTCCGAACAAACTTGTCCGCGCCCTGCACGGACGGATTGAGAAACGGCACGAGGTACTTGTTCAGCATCTTCGTCACCGTGCCGCCGCGGGCAAAGTTCGTCGTGATATCCGCCGCGCCGAGCATTGCCTCCATGAGGTCGCTCTGCGTGAACTTCCCGGTTTTCACCCCGTCCGCCGTCTTGCTCCCGCCCTTGTTGGCAAGGATGGTCATAAACTCCGCAAGGCGGGGAGCCGCTTCAATAGCCTGCCCCAGCGATTCATATTTTGCCGCGAGCTTTCCGGCGGCGCTCTTCGGCTCCTTCACCATGCCGGTCGTATAGTCCAGCATGGAGGCGTAGGATCCGCCCAGCGCCTTGTACTGCTGCCAGATCTCGCCGTTTGTTACGATCTGCTTCCACGCCGACGGGAACATTTTCGCCCATGTTGCCGAGTCTGTAGAGTAGAACGCCGCGTCCTGCGCGTCTCGCACAAGATTTCGCACCATGAAGATCGGGTTATATCCGGTGCAAAGCGCCTTGAACAGGTCGTTGCCCTTCTTCAGCAGCTTCGCAATGTCGGAATTTGCGTATTTGTCCGGCTGAAATGCATTCATCGCCTGCGCCAGCCCCTCGTCCATCGTGATGTTGTACCGGTCATTCCCGCGCAGAACGGAAAACACATTGTTTGTGACAGGCACATACAGCTCTTCGCTGTCCACATACTGATCGGTCGAGGAATAGTCCACCAGATCCACCTTGTTCACGCCCGGAATGCTTTTGTCCTGGTTCCAAGACTGCACAAGCTGCTCACCGAATTGGTTGAGACCGGCGTTTTTCATCACCGCCACCGTCTTTCGGCTCATCGCCGTGTGCAGCGGCATGATGACGGCGTCGCCGCCCACGGCGCGTCCGATGGCGTTCGATACGACGATGCCGCCGTTTCTCCGCGCCCGCCGCGCCGTCTTTCCCTCGGTGCCCTCCACGCGCATCGTCGGCACATAGTTCGGGTACCGCTTCTTCATCGCGTCCACATGCTTCTGTGTGTCGAGTCCGGCGTCGATGCGGTACTGCAGAAGATCGTCGAAATAGGCATACACCCTCTTTGCGAGAGCGTCAAACTCCGGGTTGGCTTTCAGCAGCCGTTCGGCTTCCAGCTGGCTATCGTAGGCCGTGACCTCGTATCCGAACACCGGTTTCAGCCCGTTCTTTTTCGCCTCGCTGATTTTCTGCCGCGTGAAGATGAGCATCTGCGCCGCCTCGGATATGTCCGCGATCTCCGGCATCTCGCCGTTGAGAAGCTCATCGAGCACCGTCTCTTTCCATTCTCTCGAAAGCATATCCCGCTTGTCTCCCGGAACGGCGGTTTGGTAGAGATAGTCGTTGTCCAGCCCGCGCAGCTTCGGGTAGAGATCTTCGATCGTCGTCACGCACTTCGTGAGATTCTGTACCTCTTCCGTGCTGTCGTACCGCATGCGGTCCACGTTGTTCCGGTGCAGGAGCATCAGCTGAAAGTCCTTGTACTTTTCCGGGGTTTTCATGATATCCCCGAGAATGTCCATAAGGCTTTCTCCGGTCTTGTGCCCGCTGATGTCTGTGCGCGCGCCGCCCTTGGCGATCCAGTTTCCCGCCCGCTGGGAGTACGCCCCGGCGTTGAAGTAGTACCCCTCCAGGCTCTTGTTCTTCGTCTGCTTGGAGATCCGGCGCACCGTCTCCCCGGCGTTTACGAACATACGCATAGCTCCGTGCGTGACGTCTGCAAGACTTTCGCGGAAGCTCTTTTCCGCCTTTACGATCTCGTCCGTGACGCGGCTCTCCGCCGTTTCGCCGGGGCTCGGCGCGTCCTCCGGCGTTTCCGCCGTCTTGAGTTCTTCGGTATTTCCGAACAACTCGGCGATCTTCGCGTTCTCCTCCGCGCTCAGCTCCGCCCGTCTCGCCTCGGCTCGCTTCTCGTTCGCGGCGGTGTACGCGCGGTTGGCCTCCTTGTCCATCCACTCCGCGGCGAGCTGCGCAGCCTTTTCCTTTTCAAATTCCCGGAACCGCTGCACGTCCTGCCGGCCGTCGGAAATATCGACCCAGTACTCCACGCCGTTCGTGTTCATCTTCGCGGTGTACGTCCGGATCCCGCTCTCTCCCTGTGTGGATACCTCGGTTTTTCCCTTGGAGATGAGCTGCTGGAAGAGCCGCTGCACGCCCGCCGACGTCGCTTTCGTGACCCGCTCTCTGGTGTCCGTCGTGGCGTTCGGCTGCGCTTCAAACGGCAAGCCCTTCTGCGTCTCTCTCCACAGCGCCTCGCGCTCCTCGGCGCGCATCGCCTCGGACTCTTCGTCCTTCATCCGGGCGGCTCTTTTTTCCGCAGCATCCGGGTCTGAATATTTGCCGTCCACGACGTAAGCCGTTTCCCTGCTCTCCATCACGACCTTTCCGGTGCCTTTTTTCTTGTTGAAGTAGTATGCGAATACAATGGGATTCCCGTCCGCGTCCTGCGCATTGGTCTTGTCGATGACCAGTCCGTAGTTTCCGTACTCCTTGCTTTTCAGCCACGTCCAGAACGGCACGGTCTGTACCTTCTCGCCGTTCTTCTTCTCGAACACCGGATACCCGGCTTCCTCTGCGGCCTTGAGATCGGCGTTGTAGCTCTCGCCCCGGTTTTCAAGGCCCGGATGGAACATGATCCGTGCGCCGACGTCCTTTCGGATCTCCATCGCCGCCCAGTTCGGGAGGTTTTTCCGCTTCCGGCTCGACGCGCCGGCGAGGCGCTCGCCGTTCTTCCAGACAGAGGCATACAGCACGCCGTTTTCCTCTTCGATGCGTGCCTCGTATCTCGCATCGCCTTCGGAGATCACATACCGGTTTTCCGTTTCGAGCGCGTTTTCCAGCTCCGCGATCTCCTTTGTGTAGGAGCCGATCTCGCCGATGATGTTGTAGTCGCCCTTTTTGCGGTCGAACTCCTTGGCCGGCGCTTTCTTCAGGTCGAAGTAGGATACAGGCTTTGCTTTTGTCTTTGTCTGCTCCTTCAGCTTCAGATGGTTGTCCTCGGCAAATTCGCGCAGTATGATCTCCGTTTTATCCCGCAGATCGTTCACCATTCTCTCGTAGGCGTGTTCTCTTGCCTCGCCGAGCCCCTCCTGCTGCGCCTCGTCCCACAGTCGATCCGCGAGCGTCTGCTTCTCGTTCGCTCCCTGCTCGGCGCAGTAGATGATATTTCGCAGCATATCCGGCGCGGAAATATCCGTCGGGAAAAGCGCCTCGCCGTATTTCTCGGCGAGCTCCATATTCCGCACATCCGGCGGCGTGTATCTCCGGTTATCGGAAAGCGTGATCCCTGCCGCCCTTGCCCGCTCGCGCAGCTCCCGCGCCTCGTCTTTGCTGAAATCGCGCCACATATCCTTCGATACATAGAGCTTGCCGCCCTTCAGATCGCTCCGGATGCTCTCGTAGGTCTCATCGATCCACGGGCTGTTTTTCGATGAGGATACAACGCTCCCGGTCTGCAGCAGCTCGTTTACAAGCGTGTCCAGCGCGTCTCCTCGGATCTCGCCCTGCGCCATCATCTCGCCGATGTTCCGGTTGAGTACCCGCTCCACGTCCGTGCGGTTCGCCCGGTCCGTGCTGAACAGCTGCATAATGTCGCGCTTCGTGCTTTTGACCGAACGCGGCCGCTTCTTTTCCGTGCGTGCTTGCCTGTCAACCCTTTGTGCTTCCTTGAATTGTGCCTCGCCTGCCCTCAATTCCTGCTCCGCTTTGGAAATCCACTTGCTTTCCGTCGTGTAGTCGTAGTTTGGATCGTCGGCCTTTATCGCGTTCTGGTATGCCTTCGTCCTCTCTTCCACAACCCGCCGGAGCGATGTGTACGACCGGATGAACTCCTTCGCGGTTTCAGCGTCAAAAGACGCCTTTTCGTTATCGGAATCCCGGTTTTCCACCTCCACACTCGCTTTGCCGGAAGATTTTTCTTGACTATTCCCCTCCGTCTGGCGTATAGTAGCCGTAGAAGAAGGTTTTGCGTTGATATTGCTCTTGTACTGTACTTGAGTAATGCCTTGCGCAGAGCCTTCTTCTTTGCTGTATACCAGCCGCCCCTCACTTTTCGCTTTCTCAAGATACGCATCTCCACGGCGTTTTCCGTAAATGGAGGTAACTATATTCGCTCGTATGAATTCCTGCGCGTGCTGGGCATTCGAGTCCAGTTGCACTATGGCCAATCCTCGATTGCCTTTGTAGTCCACAAAGTCAAGGAACAGTTCGATTTTCCCGTCCCTTTTCGACTTCATTACCGCATCCGGTTTCCCGATATTCTCCATCGCGCTTTTCATGCCCTCGATGCCAAGATTGTGGTAGTTGATATCTTGTCCCTGATATCTCCCATTCTCGCGGCTTTCCATAGCCAGGTAGGCGTCCCGGTAGCTCATGATGACCGGCAAGTTTTTCACTTCTACGCCCGCTTTTTCCATCGCGGTTCGGAAGCTGTCAGTAAACCGGCCAAAATACAGATGTCGCTGATCGAACGGTTCTGCCGAGTCCATGATATCGTGGAGAAGTTCGTCCTGTGTTTTCCCCTCCGGGTTGAATCGCGCCGCATCGTTGGAAACATACGCCATTGACGCGCCGCTTCCATCCGCAAACACGGTATCCGCGTCGCCCAGCTTGGGCGGCGTATTTTTTCGCTCTTCGGCGCTCATCCGGCGGCGGGCAGCGGTGTCTCTCGCCCTGCCGGAAGATTTTTCTTGACTATTCCCCTCCGTCTGGCGTATAGTAACCGTAGAAGAGGATTTCCCCTGTTGAGCGCCGGTTTCGGTAACGGAATCGGAAGAGCCGTGTTTGTTTGCAGGGGAGCCTCTTCTCTTCATATCCCCCACATTGTACACAACCACTCCGTTGTCTCCATCCGCCGTGGAAATCGTCACCAGATAGTATTTTCCGTCGAAGTCTTGGAACCACGCTTTTCTGTAAAACCACCCGTTTTTTGCAAAGCCGCCATGAAGCAGCTTTCCGTTTGTCCCCAGCTCATCAGGAACCGGGGTATTGTTTTTCTTCTCCGAAACTTGAATGAGTTCGTCTATGTGCGCCTCGGCATTCAGCTTCGCCTCGTATTCCGAATCAGTCATCAGACGGCGGTGCCCGTTCTCGTCCGTCACATAGTTCCGGAAGCTCGCCTTCCCGGCGGTATCCTTCGTGATCTTCAGCACGTCCCCGGAATCCGTCGTGAGGATCACGTCCTCGCCGTTGCGGATCTTCCGGTTGATGTAGCCCTCAATTTGATCCGCCCAGCTGTTAGGATCATTCCCGAAAATCACCTGCCGGTCAGCCTGTACGTACTTCTTCCCGTCCGGCAGAACGACGATCGTGCCTCTGCCTTCCGGCGGTCCCGTCGTCTCCTGCTGCGCCTCTGCCCTCCGGGCCGGGGCGTTTCTTTCTGTCTCGGTGCGCACGGCCTCCTGCACCGGCGCGTCGCCGGAGAACCAGTTCAGCCCTGCGTAAGCGTCCGCCGCGATCTCCTCGGTGAGCAGCCGCTCGATCTCGTCCACGCTCATATTTGCGAAATCGTAGACCCCTGCGTAGTCCGCTTTATAGGCATCCCGCATGGCGTCGTATTCCTCGGCGGTCATGCTCTCGCGGATCACCTCATCTGTCGCGCGGATAACTTCCTCGGATGCATAGTTGTGGAACATCTCGTGCTGCACCAGCATCTCCGGGCTGATGGCGTTGCCTCTGCTGTCCACGGCGTCCACGCGGAAGAACACCCTCCCGCTCTCGGTATAGGCGTTCGCGTAGCCGTCTCCCACCTGGATCGCCCCGCGCACCGCTACCGGCTCAAGCCCGTTCTCCAGTACGGCGTCGTAGGCGCTCTTCGCCTCGCCGCCGAGCTTCCGCGCGTCCACGACGGTCACGGCCTCCGTGCCGCCGTTTCGGATGCCGAGCTGCGCCGGAGTTACTTGCCGTAGATCCGCTTGCGCGTCCGTTCCCACGCCTCGTTGAACTTCCGTTCGGCCTCCGGTGAGAGCTTGTAGCCCTCCTTCGGCGCCTTCCGCAGCTTGTCCGCGGGAACCGACATAAGCAGCCCCGCTTTCTTCCCGGTGATAAGTACTCTGTCCATTGTTCATTCCCTCCTGAATGTTGATCGCCGCCGCGGGCGTCGTGCTGTTTCCTTCGTTCTGCGCCTTCTGCGCGCCCACAGGCGCGTTTTGCACCCCGGCAGTATAAGTACCTTCCCGCGCGCCGGAGCGCCCGCCTGCCTCCATCTGCTGCGTCAGATACTCCGCCGCGCGCTTCATATCTTCCTTCGTGCCGATCTTCTGCCGGAGATCGTCGGCGTTCTCCGCGTCGGTCAGCTCGGCCAGCGCGTATATAACGCCGGGGTTTTCCGTCTGCGCGTCCTGCATCATCTGCACAACGTTCTTCGGCGTGGTGTCCAGCCGCTCGGCTGTCTGGTTGATGTTCGCGCGGTTCGTGCTGTACTGCACGCTGCTCGACCCCAGTGTTGCCAGCGCGCCGCCGAGGAACGAAAGCCCCTCCTGTCCGAGAACGGCAAGCACGGTCGCAAGCTCCGCGTGCTTCTTCTGCCAATCCGTGCCGCTGGTCCGGTAGTATTCGAGCATTTTCGGGATCCCGCTCTCTTCCGTGCCGAACGCCGCGTCAATTGCAAGGTTTACCACGCCGTTCGCCGCGTCCGACATGACCTCCTCCATGCCCTCAGGGATCATCGTGAGTGCCATGCTCTTCACAAAGCTCAGCGGGTTTGCCTTGATCTTTCGGATGACCCATTCGCCGCCGACCGCTTCTGAGGCGTACTCAATCGCGCCGCGCGTCAGACCGAGCGCCAGCGCTCCGGCGTTGGAGTATCCCTTTTCCTTGCTCTCGGCGATGGACAGGGAAGCCGCCTCCGAGCTCATCAGCGCCGAGCCGAGAATGTTCGTCGCCTTCATCAGCGTGTCGCCGGTAAGCCCCACGGCCTCGCCGATGCCCTTGGCGACAAGCGCGTTCATCGCGCTGTCCGCGGCGCTCATCGCCGTGTTGTATACGAAGCTCCCGACCTTTCCGCCCATCCCCGGATTCGTTTCCTCGATGTGCTTCGAGGTGTCGGCGCGGAGATCCTGCGTGATGTTGCTCGCCTGCCGCCACTTGGAATAGGGGTTGATCTCCTGCCCCTTCGCCGTGCGCACCGCATCGTCCGCCATGGCGATCATGCTCGTGATCGTCCGGGCAGGCTGCGCCGCAACGGTCATGGCGCTTGCCAGCGTCCGCGTCGCCGCGTTCTTTCCGAGCGCCTCCGTCGTCGCCCGGTTCGTGCCGGTGTACCACTGCTTATCCAGCTCCGGCTCAAGATCGCTCAGATAGGCGTTCGCCGCTTTTTTCCCCTGCGTAGCGTATAGGTAGTTGTATACGCCGATCTCATCATCGGTCATGAAGGCGTATTTCCCGTAGTCCTGCCCGCGTCCCTGCGCCTGCTGCACGTCGGACTGCGCGCGGAAGTTCCCGATGTTGTTGATGTAGTCATACCGGGCGTCGCCGAAGAGCTTCCTCTTGCTCTCGCCGCTTTTGGAAAGCTCGGTATAGTCGCTCGCTTTGAGAATACCGGCATACTTCCCGGAGCCGGCCGAGCTCGCCCGGTCATCCGCCTTTCCGTACACGCTGTTGAAAACGACGCTCGTGCCCTTCGCCGCATTCCCGCTCTTCATCTGCGCTGCAGCGTCGGCGTATGGTGTCCCGCCGTTGGCCTCGATGCGGCTTGCAAGCGAAGGCTTTTGCTTTGCTGCGGCGTCAGCGTAGAGCGTCGGCTGCCCGCCGTTCTGCGCAATGCGGTTTGCGAGCGACGGCTTTTTATTCGCCGCCGCAGTATACAGTTTCTTCTGAGTGTCCGAAGAGACAGCCGGTTTTCCGGCTGTCTCTTTTCCGTAGATTCTTTCCGTAAGGCTCATTTTCTACCTCCGAGAATTTGGCTGTAAAAGTCGCCCTCAGTGATCAGTCTCCCTCCGGAGACGGGGGCCTTTTGCGTTGTGTTTTTCTTCATCGACGCATAGGCGTTATCCAGCCCGCTGCTTATCGCCGCTCGCTTTGCCGCCTCCGCCTGTGCCGTCGTGATCGTTCCCGCGGCAGCTTCCTCGTCGAGTGCCTTGGCGATCTGGCTGTACGGTGTCCCGCCATTTTTCAGCTGTATCGCTTCGCTCAGAAGATCTCTTCCGTTCGCCTTCTGCTCAGCGCTCGGCGTGTTGTTTTTCCCGCCGCCGGAGCCGCTGTAAGAGCTGTACACCGGCTCCGGCGTCTTGACATACCCCAGCGTCCGCGCAAGCTCCGGGTTCGCCGCGATCCACGCCTTCTGCATCTGGTCGATCTCGCTCTGCGTGTAGCCGAGCCCGAGATAGCCGGAGAAGTCGCCGTACTGCGCCATGTTCTGTGCCTTCGTCGCGGCGTCCTGCTGCTGCTGAAGAATGAGATTCATCATGTTCGCGTAGAGATTCTGCTGCGCCTGCGCGTTCGCCTGATCCCGCGCGGCGTTCGCCTGATACTCGGCATCCGCGCCCTGCTGCCGCAGCTGCATAATGGCAGCGATACGCGCGGCTTCGTTCTCGTTCAGCCGCTCGCCGTAGGCCGTATCCAGCCCCAGCCTGGCCGATTCGCTCATGCCGCCGCTGTAGCCTCTCGCTGCCATCTCCTGCGGCAGCACGCGCAGCGATTCCATGTAGTCGCGGTAGAGCTGTTTGTTGAGACTGCCGTACTGGTCTCCGAGCTCGCCGACGCCCTTCTCCGCCTGCGCGAGCGCCCGCTCGGCGGCGGCCTTCGCCGCGTCGTTGTTGGCCTTCACCGCGTCGTCGTACATTTTTTGGTACTGGTCGCGCAGCTCGTCCAGATACGTCCGCTGCGGCTCGCCCGGCGTGTCCTCCGGCGTTCCTTCCGTCGTGCCCTTCTGCGCGTCGCCGTTGGAGTCGATGTACGTTACCTTGCCGCCGCCGGACGTACCCGGCTGCGTCGGCGTCGTGGTCGGCTGCCGCGTTCCGTTCTGGTTCGGCAGGCGTCCCGCTCCGGCCATAGCGCCGGTTATCGCTCCGCTTGCCGCATTCGCCGCCGTCGCGTTCATGCCCGTCTGGTCATAGAGCCCTTTTCGCGGCGGCGCCGCTGCGCCCGTCCGGTCGGGATCGATGGTCCCCTGCAGAGACGAGCTGTTCGCACTCCCGCTTTTCGCCGCTGCGGCAGCCGCGGCGTACTGGTTATTCGCAGCGTTTCTCGCCTCCTGGTTTTTCAGCGCATCGGCGTACAGCAGCTCGTCCCCGGTCGTTGGCTGCTTGTTGGCCTGCTTGTTCACCCAATCCCAAAAGTTAGCCATCCTTCTTCTTTCCTCCCTGATACCGAACGCACTTCGGGTTGCGGCACTCCCATTCCGCCGCGTTCTTTTTCGTCATCTCAATGCCGCATTTCGGACACTTCATGCCGTCGGCGCACCTCCCAGCAGCGGCAGCGTCTGCGCCCCCGGTATCGCTCCGCCGGCGGCCGCCTCACCGAGCGCTCCCGCTCCGCCGCCTCCGGCGGATTCCGGCATAGCCGGTACGGCGAATTTCTGCTGCCATTCGTTGATGATCTCCTGCTTGCCCGGCAGATCGATGAGCTCAAGCTGCGCGGCAAACAGCTTCCAGTTTTCCGCCGTGATCTGGCTCTGCGTGAGCGCCTGCAGCGCCTGAAGCGTCTGCGCCTTGCCGTGGGCGATGCTGTCTCCCGCCGTGATCGTCACGTCCACGCGCGGGAAGTACTGCCACTCCTCGCGCACAACGTTTCCGGCCCCGTCCAGCACCTTCGGCATGACCGCCGTGAAGCTGTCGGCGTTGAACGGCATTACCTGCGGCGCGCGGTCCTTCATCTCGTCCGCGCCGATGAACAGCATCCTGTCGTCGTCGAAGAACTCGAGCGCCAGCCAGTCGAGCAGCTCATACAGCCGCTCAAACCCGGCGTCGCGGTCCGCGCCCTTGATGTCTGCCTGGCTCTGTGCGTCCTGCCGCATCATGGCAAGGCCGGTCGCCGTCGTGACCTTGGTCGTTTCCCTGCCCTGATTGATGTCGTAGTTTCGGCTGGCGCGCTCGATCTGGCTCTTGAAGAACTCCACGCCCATCGCGCCGTTCGCTATGCTCTGCAGTCCGCCGAGCCGCTGCACGCCGCCCATGCGGTTCTGTTTGAGATGGATCACCGCGCCCGGCTCGTTGGTGAACTCCTCGCCGTCGGCAAGCGCGCTGTCCTCCACAAGAATGATGTCGTTTGCGAGGAACGTGTCGTTCAGAATGCTCATGGCGAGCTTCCGGTCGGCCGCGTCCACAAGCTCGAGGATCGGCGCGAGCTCGCTCTTGTTCCAGAAGCGGTTCTCGTCCTGAATGCGCCAGTAATGCACGAACGGGAAGAGACTGTTCTGCTTGCATGTGCGTTTCCAGTAGTTCGGGATGTACCGCAGCTCGCGCCCTCCCGCGAGGATCGAGCACGCCACCGCTCCGGCAGGCACTCTCTCGCCGTCCTCCTCCGTGTCGCACGGCTGCCGGAACCAGTGCTCGAGCACCTGCACCGTGTCATCCAGATCGTTGATGGCCGTCGTGAGATCGAATACGCTGGTGCGGGAAACGTAGTCCTCGGTGAGAATGTCGTCCGCCGTCAGTCCCAGCTCCTCCAGCTCGCGGCGGAACACCTGGCAGAACTTCACCTTGTGCATCGTGTAGACGTAGTCCACATACTGCCCGTCCTGCAATCCGCCGTCGCGGATGGCCGGGTCGGGGAAGATTGCCTCCGTCGGAATGTCCCGGATGCGGATGTCGCCCTCGTTCACGCCGCATCGCATATCCCGGTCCCAGTACGCCTTCCAGAACGCATCGCCGAGCTTGAGAAGCCGGCGCTCGTTGCGCGTATTCATATCGGAGAGCCGGTTGTTCTCGATGATGTACCGCACGGCAAACTCGCGCTGCTTCGCCTTTGCGCTGTCGAGATCGTCGTCGCGCCCGCGAAATTCCGGCTCCGGCACATTCGGGTTGATCTGCGTCTCCACGAGGATGTACGGATCCGGCATGTTCGCCGGGATCCACGGAACATCGTTCGCGCGGCAGTACTCGACCATCTCCTTCGTCGCGTCGTGGATGCCGTTGTAGTAGTCGTTGCATCGCTCCCACTCGATCTCCACGGCGGTGCGGGCGTTCTTCGCCCGGCGGAACAGAGGATTATGCAGGCAAGAAACCTGTCTTCCTGGC
>OHBM01001558.1_pt1 | contig 16601 bp, 15 predicted proteins | sample 1577251 | NCBI WGS metagenome assembly OHBM01 (sample SAMEA3541557, study PRJEB24748) | human gut metagenome | biome: human gut; feature: human-associated habitat; material: faeces | place: China | collected 2012 | reverse complement strand
AGACTACACGCTTCTCGTTGCTTATCGGCGCCCAGTTCTCGACCAACTTTGGTTGCTTTTGAGGTCCCTCTGCCGCTGCCTTCCGAGTCCCGACGGGATTCGGAGCGTGCTCCCTGTTCCGGCCCGGTGTCCCGCCGAAGAAGGAGGAGCCCCGGCACCGCCGGCTTCCTTTTTGGGCGGAACACCGGAAACAAATGGACGCCTCCGCAACCGGCTTTTGGGCGGGCAGCATTTCCCGCCAAAGCGAAAAACGGTTCCCGGAGACAGCCAAATCCAAAAAGAATGGAGGTAGGCGGATAAACGCAGGTTTATCCCGATTGATCATGAAGAAACTGACGGATCTGGAATACCTCAGGCTGAACACGTTTCAGCGTCTGTGGTACAACATTGTCCTGTTCGTTCTCGGCATCCCCGGCTGGCTGGCCTCTTTGGTCAAAGCCGTCGGGAACGGGATCGCAGGCGCTTTCAGGAGCATCCGAAACGAGCTGACGGATTGCGCCACCACCTTTACAAGGGGCAGCTGGAAAACAAAGGTATCCTACCTTGTGATGGGCTTCGGCAATATTGCCCGGGGTCAGGTGCTGCGGGGACTGCTGTTCCTTGTCTTTGAATCTGTGTTCATCGTTTATATGGTCACAACCGGCAGCTACTGGCTGGGCAAGTTCCGCACGCTGGGCGATGTGCCCCCCGGAGAGGTATACAACGAGGTGCTGGACACCTACGTCCGGGTCAACGGCGACGACTCTTTTAAAATTCTGCTGTACGGCCTCCTGACCATTCTCTTCATCATCGCTTTTGTCTACACATGGCGGCTGAACGTGAAGCAGAACCGGATCTCGGAGGAGATCCTTGCTACGGGCAAGAAGCTCAAAAGCGGAAAGGACGACCTTCGTTCCGTGCTGGACGATCAGTTCCACAAGACGCTGCTGGCACTGCCCATCACGGGCATCCTTGTTTTCACGGTAATCCCGATTCTGTTCATGATCCTCGTTGCCTTCACCAACTATGACGGCGCTCACGACGGCTACAGCAACCTCTTTACATGGGTGGGGCTGAACAATTTTAACGAGCTGATCAGCTCCAGCAGCGCGGACGCGAACCTCAGCTATACCTTCGGCGAGATCCTTTCGTGGACGCTGATGTGGGCGTTCTTTGCCACATTCACCAATTATTTCCTGGGAATGCTGGTGGCGATCCTCATCAACAAGAAGGGAATCCATTTCAAAAAGCTCTGGCGCGGCATTCTGGTTCTGACCATCGCGGTGCCTCAGTTCATTTCCCTGCTGTATGTCTCCAAACTCTTCGATACCAACGGCGTCGTGAACGCCATGCTCATGAAGCTGGGCTTTATCGATCAGGCCATCCGCTTCTGGGAGAATACCACCTCTGCCCGAATCCTTGTCATCGTGATCAACATCTGGGTCGGTATCCCCTATCTGATGCTGGTGAGCACCGGCATTCTGATGAATATTCCGCAGGATTTGTACGAGTCCTCCAAAATTGACGGCGCCAGTGTCTGGCAGCAGTATGTGAAGATCACGCTTCCGTACATGCTCTTCGTCACGGGTCCCTACCTGCTGACCCAGTTCATCGGCAATATCAACAACTTCAACGTAATCTATCTGCTGACCAACGGCCGCCCGGCAAGTCCGGATCTTGTAACCAGCGGCGGCAGTGCCACAACTACGGATCTTCTGATCACCTGGCTGTTCAACATTACCACCGGCGCCACCAGCAACTATAAGCTGGCCGCCGTGATTGCCATCATGATCTTCGTTGTTGTCGCGGTTCTTTCCCTGATCGTCTACAACGTGATCCCGTCTACCAGAAATGAGGAGGATTATTCGTAATGAGCAGGAATCGATCTCACATGGGAATCCGGATGAAAAGTACCGTTTCCAATACTGTGCTCTATGTGATCCTTGTCCTCATGTCCATTATCTGGCTAACGCCCTTTGCGTGCATCTTGCTGGAGTCCTTCCGGACTGAATCCACCGGACGTGTGGGCTACATCATCCCCAAGCAGTGGGGCTTTGACAACTACATCAATCTGTGGACCAAAACGAGCTTCCCCATTTGGTTCCGCAATACGCTGATCACCGCCCTGGCTACGGCGGTGCTGCAAACCCTTATGGTGCTGAGCGTCAGCTATGTTCTCTCCCGGCTTCGCTTCAAGGGCAGAAAGCTGCTGATGAACACCTGCCTGGTTCTGGGCATGTTCCCGGGCTTCGTCACCATGATCGTGCTGTATAAGGTTCTCAGCGGCATGGGGCTGACGGGAGCCAACTCCGTGCCGGGACTGATTCTCGTCTACTGCGCCAGCTCCGGCATGGGATACTATGTGTCCAAGGGCTTCTTTGACACCATCCCCAAGAGTTTGGACGAAGCGGCTCGGGTGGACGGCGCTTCCCGCTTTCAGGTGTTCTACAAGGTGATCATGCCTCTGTCCAAGCCCATTGTCATTTATACCGTTCTCACTGCGTTCATGGCTCCGTGGGGCGACTTCATGTTTGCCAAGTATATCTCCCACAATACGGAGGTGGGCATGAATGTGGCGGTGGGTCTGCAATACTGGATCTCCTCGAAGACCCTGATTGCCACCAACTATACCATGTTCTGCGCGGGCGGCGTGGTGGTGGCGCTTCCCGTCACCATCCTGTTCATGCTCCTGCAGAGGTACTATGTGGAAGGCGTCACCGGCGGCGCCGTGAAAGGATAAGGAGAGAGGAAAGCTATGGCATCTGTAAAATTAACCAACGTCAAGAAGGTCTACGACAAGAAGGTCGTGGCCGTTCACGATTTCAACCTGGACATCAAGGATAAGGAATTTGTGGTCTTCGTCGGCCCCTCCGGCTGCGGCAAATCCACGACCCTGCGGATGATCGCGGGTCTGGAGGAGATCTCCGAGGGTACCGTGGAGATCGACGGTGTGGTGGTCAACGACCTCCAGCCCAAGGATCGGGACATCGCCATGGTGTTCCAGAACTACGCCCTGTACCCCCACCTGACGGTGTTTGAGAACATGGCCTTCAGCCTTCGTTTGAAGAAGGTTCCCAACGATGAGGTGTTCAGGCGCGTCACGGAAGCGGCGAAGGTGCTGGGCATTACCGAGTATCTGACCCGGAAGCCCCGGGCGCTGTCCGGCGGCCAGCGGCAGCGTGTGGCCATCGGTCGTGCCATGGTTCGGGATTCCAAGGTGTTTCTGATGGATGAGCCGCTGTCCAACCTGGACGCCAAGCTCCGCAATCAGATGCGTGCCGAAATCATTCTCCTGCGGAAAAAGATCGACACGACCTTTATCTATGTAACCCATGACCAGACCGAGGCCATGACGCTCGGCGACCGGATCGTCATCATGAAGGACGGCTTCATCCAGCAGGTCGGCACCCCCACGGAGGTATTTGAGCATCCCGTGAATCTGTTCGTGGCGGGCTTCATCGGCGCGCCCCAGATGAACACCTTCCGCACGGAGCTGGTGCGGGAGAACGGCAAGTACTATGTGACGCCTCTCGGAAGCCGGATTGAGGTGGACGGTGAGACCGGTGAAAATCTGGCGGCAAAGGCGGTGGACAGCCGCAGTGTGGTTCTGGGCGTCCGTCCGGAGCACATCACCCTGTCCCAGCCGGGCCCCCATGCGATTCCCTGTACCATTATCGTAAATGAAATGATGGGCAGCGAGCTGCACATTCACGCGGAGACGGAGGACGGCGCCCAGCTGGTGGTTCGGGTACCCACCCTCGGCCTGCACAGACAGGAGCGGGCGGAGCTGGTCAATGGTGCGAAGATCCATGTGAGCTTCCCCGGCGAAGTCATGCACCTGTTCGATCCCGAAACCGAGCGGAATCTGATCTACGGATAAGGCTTCACGGGTAAGCACCGCACCCCAAAACTGCGCAAAAGTCGGTGCATGAAGGTTTTGTGCATCCTTTACGGTTGCCCCCGCAGGGGCTGGAAAATGGCACGTTATCCATTTTGCCATGCGTTTGCATACCAGGAAGCCCCGCGAGCGCGGGAAAAGAATACATGTTTAATCTCCCCCGGCTGTACCGAAAAAATCGGCACAGCCGGGGGAGATTTGCGGTGACGATGGTATCCGGAGCGGTTTTGGATGGCGATGGCGGTTAGGGAGCGGCGGAGCCGAGGATCAGGGAGGTCTGGGGGGCAAGGCTCAGGACGGTGCCTTCCAGAGACGCTTCGCCCATGCCGATGACCTCCAGAATGGAGCGGCAAGGAATGTCCGTATCCGCAAGATCTACCGTAAAGGGAATGTCCGTGCTGATGTTGTGAAGAATACACAGGGTGCTTCCCTCGTATTCCACGAGAAAGCCGCCGCACTTGGCGCTGCCAAGATTCACCTGTGTATAGGTGCCCCGGGGAATCGCCGGGTAGCGGTTTCTTATAGAGATCAGGCGGCAGTAGTAGCGCAGCAGGCTCCCCTCCTGTGCCAGCTGAGACTCTACGGTTCCGTTGGTCTGCTTGGAAGAGGGATAGGTGCTGCCCTCCGGATCCCGGGGACTGCTGTCGTCTCCCCAGAGCATGGCAAGCCGCCGGTTGGCATCGGTATTGGCGGAACCTCGGACGCCCTTCATGCCGATCTCCTCCCCGTAGTACAGGAACGGTGAGCCGCTGCACAGCAGATAGAGATTGGCGGCCATCTGGGGAAAGTGGTTCGCCAGCATCAGATACCCGGCAGAGCGATCCATGTCATGGTTGGAAAGAAAGCAGACCATCATGCCGTCGGGGTTCGCCTGAGAAATCTTGTCCTGAAAAGCGCACATGTAGCCCGTGAACCGGTTGATGTCCTGATCCTTGGCAGCGGAGGCAATGACGCCCTCGGCCTGGGCGGCGGAGAAATTGAAGCAGTTCATGGCCGGATAGTAGGCAAGGATCTCCGACTCGCCGGACCAGCACTCGCCCACAAGATAGACCTCCGGCTTCACGGCTCGGAGCTGGTCGGTGTACCATTTCCAGAACGCCGCGCTTCGGCCGGTTTCTCCATAGTAAAGATACTTGACGGCGTCAAAGCGGAATCCGTCCACGCCCAGCTCCAGATAGTACTTTGCCACGTTCAGCATTTCCTCCCGGACGGCGGGATTGTCATAGTTCAGCTCCGGCATGTCCGGGGAGAAGTTGCACTCGTAATATTCGTCCGCCGTTCCGGGAATCTTTTCGCAGGTGATCCCGGCCGGAAGCGTCTCGCCGGTGTACCAGCTGTAGTAATCGTAGTAGGGATCGTCGGGATTGGCGTCGGCGTGGGACTGGCAGAAGGACTGAAACCATTCGTGGTTCCGGGCAGTGTGGTTGATGACAAGATCGAGAATCACCTTCACGTTCCGGGCATGGCAGGCGTCGAGAAGCGCCCGGAGATCGTCCTCGGTGCCGAAGTCCGAGTCGATCCGGTAGTAATCCGTTGCGTCGTATTTGTGATAAGAGGGGCTGGCAAAAATCGGCGTCAGCCACAGCCCCTGTACCCCGAGACTGGTATCCGACAGGAGATTCCCGTCGTTCAGATAGTCCAGGTGCCGGAGAATTCCGTTCAGGTCTCCCGTTCCATCCCCGTCGGAGTCGGCAAAGGAGCCGACAAAAATCTCATAGAACACCCGGTAGTTGTCGTCCGTTTTGTCGGCCTCCGTGGGCACGGTCTCCGCCGGAGAGGCCGTGCCGCACCCTGCCAGCGCCAAGGCCAGCAGGCAGACGGTCAGCCATGCAAACACCCTTTTCACGGTTCCTACCTCCCTTGCATTTCTCGCCGAAAGCTTTTGCCGGATTGTGCGTTTATTTTTCGGATTTGGCTTCCGTTTCGGGATTCCGGAATACTTCCACCCGTTCTAGCCGGATCGTCACACGGGTCTGTCCGCCGATGGTGCAGGTAAACAGCGTCAGATCCCAGTCCCCTTCTTCCATAGGCTCCACGTCCTCCGGATTCAGGATTTCCAGGGAAACCACTTCGTATTCAAAATCGTTGTCCTCCACGTCCCGGAAGGTGACGGGATCGCCGATCTGAAGCTTTTTCAGTCGGCCGAAATGGGAATCGTAATTGTGCGCCATCACAATCAGATTGTCGTTATAGGCAGAGCCCATGTAACGGCAGGGGGCGATTTTCAGCAGCTCCCCGCTCCAGCCGTTCAGCACCGGAAGAGTTCTGCCGATGGTGGGAAGATACAAAGTGCCCACATATTCCCGGCCGTCGATCTCCACCACCGGCATTTCCATCTCCGGCACCAGCTCATAATCCGGTCGGGTGAAAGAAGGAAGGGTCTCCCCTTCCCCCTCCGGATTGGTTTCCTGCGCTTGCTCACTCTGCCGGACAAGCTGAATCAAGTCCTGGGAAGCGGTTAGCCCCGCCTGCCGGTCGTCCCAGAGGTTAAAACCTGCCAAGGCGGCCGCCGCCAGAATCAGAAGCAGCCCCAGGGTTATGGTCAGGGTTCCCTTACGCCTCATAGTTATCCTCTTTCCGGCGCAGAAGACCCACAATCACCAGCACCAGTCCCGCCAGCAGCAGCACCGGAACCGGCCACCAGAGCTGACCGGTCTGGGGCAGCTTGCCGCCCCTAGGATGGTCGGGACGGTTGCAGGTGTTGGTCACCGTGATGATGTTTCCATCCTTCTTCACCTTTGGGTTGTTGTAGCCCTTCACCCTCTCCTCTGTCACCGTCCACTCGCAGGTGGCGTCCAGATCGCTCCATGTGTATTTCCAGTTGTTGTCCTTGGAAAGCGTCACCACCGCGTCGTCCAGGTCGGCAATTTCGCCGTCGCACAGCAGCGTCACCGTGATTTCTTCCGGACGGCGTTTGGGATGGCAGGAGTCTTTCCAGACCTTGACCACCTCAATGTCTGTGATGTCAGCCTCCCGGCGGGACTTGGCATTGACCTGCTGGGCATAGACCCACTGGCCGTCGAAGTAATTCGGAAGACTCACCAGGAAAGGACTGGTGGTGTAAATCCAGCCGTTTTTTACGGTTTTGGTGTCGCGAACATAGTAAAGGCCGGGAACCAGGGTTTTTCCCTCGGAGGGGAATACCGCGTCTCCGTTTTTATCGGTTTTTGCCTTGTCCACAGGCGTGACACCTGCCGGGAAATCGCCAATCAGTCTATTCAGCGTTTTCTCCCAATCTGCCTGACTGCCGCCGGTGACATAATGGGAAAAGGCAGGCTCTGCCGTCAGAGCGCCCCCCTGCCCCATTTTCGCCACCAGGTACAGGGAGAATTCCACTCCGGCAAGGGGAATATTCTCGCCGTTGGGGTTGTACACATGATGAATGGTCAGAGAAACCGGCTTTGTCAGATCCGGCGCCGACTGGGCACCGACAGGCAGAGCCAGCGCACCCCCAAGGGTCACAAGACACATCAGCCACGCCAGCCATCTATGAATTTGCTTCATACTTATCACCACTTTATTCCAGGATCCGTCGCTTATACGAGTTTTTAATAAAACGCTTAAAAGCGTTTTATTAGGCCGCAGGATTGCGGCCAGCGGCCACTGCCGCTAAAAAACGAAGTCAATACATTTCTTACCGCCGCCCAGGCGGTCTGCCGTGAAACGGCAAAATAAAATGATGAAATCATTTTATTAAGAAATAGTATTATTTCTTTCGCCGCCTGGGAATCAGAAGTCCCAGAAGCAGCACCAGCAAAATGGGGGCAGCCACCACCGGCGCCACCAGATAAGGCTCAATCTGAATGGCGTCCGAGGTCACCCGGACATTTTTCGCGTCTTTTTCCGTCTCCACCCGGTGGCCTCGCACCAGAAGCCGGTGGGTATTGATGCCGTAAGGGGTACAGGTTACCAGGGTGCATAAGTCTTTCCCCTCCTCGATGAGCAGGGCTTCGGTGTCCTGAGGCTCCACAATGAGAATCTGGTCAACCTCGTAGGTCAGCACCTGATCCAGCACACCCAGCCGGAACCGATCTCCTACCACCAGCCGATCCAGGTCGGTAAAGAGCTTGGCACTGGGCAAGCCTCGGTGACCGGACAGGACGCAGTGAGTGCTCTCCCCGCCCACGGGCAGGCTCGTCCACTCCAGATGCCCCACTGCCACCTGCAAAACCGATTCCTCGGTGCCGTGGTAAATGGGCAGGGACACCTTCAGGCTGGGGATTTCAATATACCCCATAATTCCCATGCCGGACACATCCAGCAGCCGCTCATATTCCGCCTTCTGACTGTCGTCCAGAAGATAGGCGTTTTCCCTGCCTACCAGGGAGCGGTTATACTCCCGGGCCTGCCGCCAGAGCTCGTCATAGCGGTTTTCGTCCAGCTTGGAAACCTCCTGGGAATAAGCGGCGATGGCACGGGATTGATGGGCCTCATTCCACCAGTTGGAGAAGGAAGGGTACAGCATCAGGGACAGCCCTACAACCAATATAAGAATCAGAATCATTGTCGAGGCATGTTTGCGCATAGTGCTCTCCTTGCTGCTGTCGAATCTATCAAAATACTATGCCAGTGCTCACACTGGTGCGGCTATCCCTCGGTACTTCCGAGAACCATCGTTAGCATCTGTAGGGGACGATGCCCTCATCGTCCCAAAACGAAAAAGTGTGCGTATATTCACACGCTTAAAAAATGTTTTGGCTCTGGTTCCTCCGGAGGCAATTTTCTTGTCCCGGCAAGGCGTAAAGGCTCCCCTTGCTGATCAAGGGGAGCTGTCTCGTGCGTCCCCCGCAAGCACGAGACTGAGGGGATCAGAACTCCCATCTTTTTGTGTGCTCTCATTGACGCAGTTTGACAATCCCTCAGTCAAAAATCAAAGATTTTTGCCAGCAGTACATTGTGGTATGACTGCCACCGGCAGTCATGGTAATTTTGATTCGCTACGCGGAGCACCACCCTTTACACAAGCCTTTGGGTGCTCCCGCACCAGTGCGTTTATCGATATTTCTCAGAAAAACCGGAAAATTGCACCACAATCATTATACCACATTCGGCTTTTTCACAATGACATGTTTTTTTGACAGTCTTGCCGGAATCTCGGATTATCTCCGAGATTCCGGGCATTTCTGTAGGCTAGAAATCGGTCTATCCGGAAAGTTTCTTAGTTCTCGGAACGCATCCGCTTCTTGGTGACGAGCAGCACCACCGCCGCCAGCACCAGCACGCCGCCCAGGACATAGAAGAGGGTGGTGCCCATGCCGCCGGTAGAGGGAAGCTCTGCGCCGGACTGGTTGACCACGTTGGTAGACAGAGTCCTGGAAGGTTCTCCGTTGCCAATCGTAACCGTGGGCTTGTCAGCACTCAACGCACTTCCGTCAGTGTTATACTCCGCCGCAATTCTGAAGGAAACCGGTTCGCTCAGCAGGTTGTAGCCTGCAGGCGATTTCGTCTCATAGAGGTAGTAGTTCACACTATCGTCCAGGCCTTTGATGACGGGACTTCCGGCTTCGATGGCGTAGACGATGTCCGTATCACCCGCCAATGCAATGCGGTATACACCTCCGCCGGTCTTCACCAGACCAATCAAATCTGCGGTAACGGTCGGTACGCCGTTATCATCGCACGCAAGATCCGTAACCTTGATTGTGCCAGACTTGGACAGTACGAACTTCGCGCCGGTCAGAGCGTTGCCGCCCTTGTCCACCTTGTTGATGCCCATCTTAAAGGTCCAGTCGTAGACCTTTTTGTCCGGGGACTTGCCTTTGCCATCGTCGTTGGGATTGTTGCTGTACTCCAAATGGGCAGCGTTGTCCTGTTTGCCATCGTCATAGACCTTGGCATTCTCATTTAACACGCCAGTGTAGTAAGCATACAGCTTATCGTTTGTCGTAATCACGTTATCCGCCACAGCTTTCAGGATATCAACATCAATGGTGAAGGTGTTGCCGGTGGCGGTCACAGTGTAGTACGCTTCACTTAGCGGAGTCCCCTGGTCATTGACCTTGATGGTCACGTCAGAAGAAACCTTAACGTTGGAGGTCAGGCCAGCGGACATGGTATCGCAAATCCAGTAGGTATACGTTTCATAGCCGGTGGTATCAGGCACGGTGGAGATGGTACGGAACTCCACGGTATCTCCGATCTGGTTATCGCCCACAACACCCCAAGAGCCATCGTCGTTGTGCTTAATCTGCTTGTCGAGAGTCGGCTTATCGCCCTTCGGCGTAGCATTCACGTTGCCGACCACCTGCATGATATAGGCGGTGTAGAAATCGTCCTGATCGCTCAGTGTGTTATCCTTGTCCTTGACCAGATAGTAGCCGGCGGAAAGTCCGGAGATGCTGTAGCTGCCGGTTCCCTCAGTGCTCACGGTCGGGGTCGCCAAATACTGGGCAACTTCCTTCGCAAAGGCCTTGGCTTCCGCCTCGGTCTTCAGGCTCGCCGCCTTATCGGCCGCATTGCCTAATGCGGTTTTGCCCGCTTCTGTCACGCCACTGCCCCAGACGATGTTGGACAGGATTTTGTCTCCATTTTTTTCGGCCAGATCGCCTGCAAAAATCTGATACGCCTCATAGGTGTGGCCGGTTTTCTCATTTGTTATGGTGATGGTGTAGGCATCCGCAGCGGAGGCGGTGGCGGTCATGGCAAAGACCATCATCAGCGCCAGCAGCAGGCAGGGCAGTTTTCTAAACTTGTTCATAGTGACATTCCTTTCTTTTCCTGTTGATTTCAGAATTGGGGTTGCGGAATTCATTGTGCTCAGGCGTCCCTCCTTCTGCGTTTCTTCCGCGTCAGAAGATACAGCCCGCCGACGGTGACCAGCGCGCCGCCCAGGGTGAAGCCCCGGGTGCCTCCGCCGCCGGTTTTCGGCAGCTCATATGTGGGTACCGGTTCGTTTTCCACAAACTTCTGCTGATCCGTCTGGGACAAGTCCATTGCCCCTGTCGGCAGATTTTGGGGAAGGGTGCGCGCCGCGCCCTCAGGATTGGAGAAGTAGAAGTAGAACACCTGAGCGGAGTAGGCCAACGGCTGGGCGCAGGCGGCGAATTTGCACCCCTTGCGGCAGACGCCCCGGGCGATGACAGAGAGCTTGCCCCGCTCCGCTGTCAGGAGGGTTAGGATCTTATCGGCGTCCCTTGTCTCCGTCTCCCGGAGGACTACGCCCTTTGTCACAATGTACGGCGACAACGCCATCAATTCACCACCTATGTACGGAGGCCCCGCCTCCGAAAGAAAATCAGCGTCCGGCAGACCCGGCGCGGTAAAGCAGATAGGCCAACGGATCTCCGGTATCTGAAAACAACGTCCAAAGCGAAGGTTCTTTCATCGTACAGCCCTCCCTGATGGATAGTCTGTGTCGAAAAGTCCCGCTTATAGCTGGAAAATGCTTCGTACAGACCCAATTATAGCAACCGGACAGCTTTTTTTCAAGCGGAGGTTGCTGCATGCGCTCCTCCGCTTTATCCGTGCCGAAACTGCCGCAAGGCATGGCACGAATGAAAAACAGCCGCAAGCCATCAGAACATGGCTTGCGGCTGTTTGCGCCTATTACTTGCTTTGTTGTCAAAAAGCGAATTACTTCAGTGCCTCACAGGCGGTCAGAGCTTCCCGGATCGCCGCTTTGTCGCTGTCCGTCACGGAGCAAGGGTGCGATCCCACAGGGAGCCACCTGTTCCTTTAGCAGCGTTTCCAAAAGAGTGTTCCCGCTTTCTGAGAGTTTTCGAATGACAGCCCCGCCAAAGCGGTATTTACTGTCCGGTCTGCACGTTATACAGCTCCGCAAAGTTGGAGGTGGCAACCTCAATCATGTAGCTCTCAACCGTTCTGTCAGCATTTTCAATGCGGAACATGACGTTTCCCTCTCCCTTTAATGCTGTCAGCACCTCATCGATATAAGCATCATCAATATTAACTCTATCATCACCACAATACATAGTACCTGTTATCTTGTGGTCTGCACCATCGGGCGTTCTCATGGTGATGTTATATTCATCCCAATAGCGCTCAGAGCTGTTTTTGACCTGTCTGCTGCCATATTCATAGAGGAATATCATAACATTATCGTCCAGATCCACCATTACATTCGCATACAATTTTGAATTTGTTGTTGCGCTGTTGCTAAAAGTACCTACGAGATATTCGTCTTCCGTAATATACCATTCATCTGTTGGCTGATTGAAGTCATCCACAGAATAGTCGATGCGCCAATCGCCGAATGACTGTCCGCATCTTTCGCAGGTACCGCTTTCGGTCGTGCGGCCCAGAGCGGGAACGGTTTCCTGTGCCACCAGAACCTCGCCGCACTCGGAGCAGCGCTTGCCCTCTGTCAGCCCGGTCTTCGTGCAGGTGGGCTCCACTGTCGGCATAACTTCCTCCACATGGGTATGCTTGTCGGTGCTTCCGCTGTTGGTATTTCCGCCATTGGTATTTCCGGCGTTCCCGCCTCCGCAAGCCACCAGAGGCAGCGTCATTGCCACCGCAAGCAAAATTGTTGTCAACTTTTTCATCTTCTGTCTCCCTTTCGTTGTCTTTATATTTGCAGTGCGTTTTCCGCACAGGCAAATCCTTCCCAGCGCCCGGTCAAAACAAGGTTTTTTCCTGCTCCGCAAACAGCTTGTCATTGACCTCCCCCAGGGGCAGCTGATGGACCACGCCATAGCTGATAATGGCGTCCCGTCTGGTGCGGGGATACAGTTGGGCGTAGCTCCCCTGCGTCAGCATCCGCTGGATCTCATCCAGCGTGATGCCAAGACCGACGCAGATGCACAGCAGCCGATCCCTGGAAGGATTCCGCCGCCCCGCAAACACCTGATGCAGATAGACCTCGCTGATGCCGGACCGGCGGGCCAGCTCCGCTTTGGTCAGATCCTTCGTTTCGTAAAGTCGCGTCAGCCCCGCCAAGCGGTATAAAAACGTTATTCGTCTGATGGAGGCATTTTAAAGATGAAAGAGTCCAAAATCACCTCGGAAAAGCAAAATCTCTGCCCGCTTTGCAGAGTTCCCCTCCCGGATGGCGCATCCTTCTGTCCCCACTGCGCCCGCAGTATCAAGCCCTGGACACGGCAAAAGGCCCCCAAGCCACTGCAAAAGAAGTTCCTGCACATTGCCGCACTGGTGACAGCGCTGGCCGTGATCGCCAGCTGCACCTGACAAGCTGTACTGTTTCCGGCTGGAAAACCGGCGTGCTGACCTACGGCACCACCTGGGTCAACGCCATGGACTGCCGCTTCGAGGACAATCAGGTGGGATTCCGCTTCAACGCCGAGGGTACCGTCATCACCCACACCCAGTATGCGAACAACGAGTTCTTCCACAACGGCACCGCCGTTCTGCTGAAGAGCGTACCCGCCGAAAGCCCCCTGTCCTTCCCCGGCAGCGTGTTTGAGGACAACGATACCGACATTGACAACCGCTGCGGACGGGAAGTGAACATTTCGCAGACGACCTTCCGCTGACAGCTATTTGAAAAGAGGACCCATCCGTATTGGATGGGTTCTCTTTTGCGCGACGGGAATCGCCGGTGCATACTGCCGCTGATTTCTTTGCCGATTCGATCTTCTGTCATTATCTCGTCCCATTCAGCGTCAGCTTGGCTTTCTCCATTGTGATGACAAGAATGGGGATCAGGATGATCTGTACAAGGATGCCGGGAAGCGCATTGGTCACTGCGCCTGCAAGAAAAAGAGAGCGGTCAAACACGGTATGCTGCAAGCCCGCCATCATAAACTGTACACAGCCCCACACCAGGCGGCCCACGATCATAGCGGCGATCAAAGTGACATACACAGACCAATTTCTGCGGGGGAAAATGCGGTATAAGATCCCGGAAACCGCGCCATAGGCGGCCAGCTCAAACGCCATGGCCACTGCCGTATAAGCCGTAGGCATCCCAAAGAGAAGGGACCGCAGCAGCGGGGAAACAAATCCCACCGCCAGTCCCCACGGCCAGCCGCAGACAAAGCCGCACAGCAATGCTGGAATGTGCATTGGGCAGAGCATGGATCCGATCTCAGGGATCTGTCCCGTCAGAAACGGCAGGACCAATGCAATGGCAAGATACAGCGCCGAGTAGGTAAGCTTTCTGATCTGCACAGAAGAACGTGCATCGTTCCGGGTCATAGGCATGCAGTATCTCCCATCTCCGTCAGCAGTTGGCGAATATGCTCCATCGCGTCATCCATGATGGCAGAAGATTTCTGGCTGACGCCTGCCACATAGGTGTCGCAGAGATTCATGGGGATCAGCACCCGGTAGGCCGCGCTGGCAGCAACGGCATTGGCCATTGCCGGAGAGATCTCTCCCATCAGCGCGTCGGCAAGGGCTATCCCCATAGGGCCAACGATGATCTGGGCAGTCCGGCTGGCAACAATGACCGGGTTTTCACCGGTCGCCACCCGGTCCGCGCCGGCACGCATCATACTCTCTGACGCGGCGCTGTTGGTCCCGACGGCCATGACCTCCACCTGCGGGAAGGATTTTTTGATGCTTTCCACCAGCCGTTTTCCAAGCTTTCCGCCCTGACCGTCAATTACAAGGATCGTCATATCAAAACCATTCCTTTCATCCCACATAAATAAACGTACCGGACGCAGGCGCGCCGTATGCTTCCTGAGTAAGTGCACGGAGCGCCTCTCCCCCATCTGTATCACTGAACAGGCTCGGATACATGGCCTTGGCAAGCAAAACCGCCGCGCCGGTCCGTCTGGCCTGACCGGAAAGCAACTCCTCGGAGAGCAAAATGACCCGGCCATTCCGGACGGCATCCAGCCCGGACCAGCCCTCCCGTGCTTTCAACGCACCGCAAACCGTTTCCGCCTGTCGGGTGGACGACACTCCGCTGCCAAGGACGGAGCGCTCCACGACCTTGACGATCACACCGGGATCTTTACGCTGGATCCAGCCGTCATCCACAATCAGTGCGTCATTTTGCAGCTTTGCGGACACGTCATACGCCCCGGCATTCAAGATGATCTGATGCTCGTCAGATGATTTATGGACAGTGTGGTAGTCCTCCGCCGTCTCCCAGTAAATATAGAAGCGCTGACACTCAAAGAGTCCGCTCAAACGGTCCTCCAGCAGTGTTTGATAGTAAAGCAACGCGGTTTCTGCCGTTTGACCGCTTTCATCCGCGCCGGTGTTTTCTGCCTGATCGGCGGGAACGGTTTCCGTTGCGGTCAGCTCACCGGTGGTCGCATCCTTTGCGCCGGTAGCTCCTCCATTGGCATCATGCTCCGGTGTTTTTCCGCCGTCCCCCTGCTGCGTGAGGGCCTGGTCCGCACCGGGAACGATCTCAGCGTCTGCGTCCTCCGCATACGTCTTTCGGTCGGAATCCGGGTCCGTTGCGGTCGGGGCATCCGCATCCGGTCTGACATCCTCTTCTGCTGCGGAATCGCTTTCCGCCTCCTCAGCACGATCGGTCTGTCCCAGTTGGTCCTCCGCCGTCTCGCCGTTCTCATCGGGGATCGGATCCACAGGCACGGTGGTCCGGGTACGGCAACCCGTCAGGGTCAGCAGCAGCACCACAGTCAACAATAAAAGCTTTGCGTTTTTCATTCTTGCTTCCTCTCAGGCGTGGAGACACTCCACATACTTCAAGCGAAATTTTGTTCTCCGGTCTGCATTGTCATACAGCAGCCGCTCCGTTTCGGTTAAAAGGCTTTGCAGTTCGGCCCGCTGTTCCTCCCCCATGGCATGGGTACTGTATGCAGACTCCTCAAAAAGTGCAGCGGCATGACGGAACAGCGCGGCGTATTCCGGAGAAACGGTTTGGGCCAGCGCAGCGTCCCATTGGGAGAAGGGGCAATTCCCAACGCCTTTTCCGCAGCTGTCCAGATAGGCCGTCAGATGCAGAAACATGGCGCGGATCGCTTCCCCGCAGTCAGGGGAATCAAACGCCGCCCGCCGTTCCATTGCCTTGCGCCGCCGGGCGTCAAACAGGACGAACGGCAGAAAGGGCAGCGTCAGCAGAGCCAAAATCAGAATCGTCAGTACGGCGATTTTTAGATAGTCGATGCGCTTGGGACGGCTGATTTCCTGTTCCTGTTCATAAATATGCTGATAGTCCTGCGTATTCTGCGTATCTCCGGACATCTCTCCGGCGGTTTCCGTATCCAGCCGGTTTTCCTCACGGGCGGTCTGGGGCGGTTCCTGCTGCGGCGTATAGTCTGCGCCGGAAACAAGCTGTTCGGCAGCATCCAGCCGATCCCGCACATGCTCAGAGGCTTCTTCCACCCCCATGCGAACACCGGGAGCCAAGAGCTGTACCGTCAGAAAAACGGCCATGACCGCCAGCAGAAATACCAGTCTGCCCCGCAGGGTATCCACAGGCAGGGCCAACATCGCCAGCAGCGCAAAAATCAGCACATTGACAGCCGCCGGAGGAGTCAGTCCGAACCAGATCTCCCCGCCGGCCAGGGCCAACGCCGCCAGAAGCGGAACGATCTTGCTGCCGCGCAGGTATGCAAGCAGGAGAACACCGGCCGCTGCCGTCATCAGCAGGCCCAATGCCAGAACCGGGCTGGCCGCGTCCGAAACCTCAAAATAATCGTAGGCATAGGCATTGACCGCCTCGCTGGCCGCAAACACCAGATTGCACAAGCACTTCAGGCTTTCTCTGGCAGGCTTGAGGGCCAGAAGCAACACTGCCGCAAGCAGCGGCACACCGACAATGGGGAGTGCTGTTTTCCACGGTTTTGCCCGCTTGCTTTTTTGAAAATCAAATTGTAAC